>JAEEGK010023504.1_pt1 | contig 12845 bp, 10 predicted proteins | sample 8958771 | NCBI WGS metagenome assembly JAEEGK01 (sample SAMN16246547, study PRJNA631951) | gut metagenome | biome: gut microbiome; feature: rumen; material: SC-attached | host: Bos | place: Iran: Karaj | collected 2018-10 | reverse complement strand
ATATTTATTACTATAAATTAAAATATTTTGATTTTGAAATACCAAATTTTTTACAAGATAAAATAGAAATGAAAAAAAAAGAAAAAATGGAAGTTGAGATTATAAATTATGAAAATAAAATTAAAAATTATTCGAATGAAGAAAAAGAACTTTTTCTTACTCCAAAAGAAATATTTATAAATTCTGTTATTGATAAATATCAACTTCCTTTGTTTGTAATATATAGAAATAAAGAAGTATAAGATTATTTATTTATAATTGAATTATAGAAAATTAATTAGAGATATTTTTATTATTTAAATTGTTCCATCTTTACTTCTTTGGTTCTTGTATTTGGTAATAAAAAATCTATATTTTATTTTATAGTAATAAATATATATTAAGAGTATATGAAAAAATTAATTTAAAAATTAAAAAAGTATTTTTTCCTTTTTTCAAATATTTTAAAAACATTAATAATATTGTTTCATTTTTAATCTCTTTAAAAAATGAATAATTTCAATATGAATTACTTTTTTATATTAAATATATAATTTGTAGAAATGTAAAAGCAATATCTTTTTGGGTAAATTGATATTACTATTTAAATAATTATTCTGTGTGGTCTTTCCTTAAAAATATTTACTCAATTACTTATAAAATCTTTCTGACAATCCTTTTTCATTATTAATTTGATAAATGAAACTGAATCTAATTTACCAATATTTTTATATTTTTATATGTTTAATGTTAAATTTTTATATTTTGATTTTTTTTTATGTTATTGTTTTCTTTGAACAAAGAATCATAAATAAAATTCAATTATCATTTTATTTAAATAATATTTATGAATGAAAAATTTTTTATCAATGATTCTACTTTATTAATCCTGAATTAGTTGATAAAAATATTTTTTACTATTTATATTTCTTCTATTTATAAATATTATTTGAGAAAAAATAATTAATAATATTATATATTCTAATTTTAATATAAAACAAAAATAACATTTATTCAAAATAGTTATAAAAAGGATTATGAAAAAATAATTTTTATATTTTTTGAAAAATGAGAAGAAAAGCTTTAAATCGTTATCCAAATAATAAATATTAAAATATCTTTCTGAAATAAAAAGCAATGATACTAATATAGTTTTATTTGGTGAAGTAGGAACAGGTAAAATAACTCTTTTAAATAGAATATATGGTCAAAATTATCAAACTTCTGATGAAGGTAACTCTTGAACTAGAGTAATTCAATTTAGTTTTCCAAAGATATATGATATGATTATAGTCGATTTTCCTGGATTAAATTCAACTCAAGCTCTTCAAACTCAGATATCTTCTTTCAAAACAATTCCTATTAGAATGCTCTGTTATACAATAGATTATCATCCAAAAAATGATACTTTAGAAAGAAAAGTTAATGAAATGTTATCTCTTTTCAAAAATTATAAATCAAATATTACAATTCTAATTATTAAATCAGAAAAAATTAAAGATAAAAGAAAAGAAGATATTAAATCTATTATTCAACAAAAATTAACCTTAATTATGTCCTTTTTACATCTTTTGAATCAAATATTTAATCATTAATGAAAGAATTAAATACAATTCAACAGAATATGAAAAATATTTTGGAAATTGATATAAAGCCAAAAGATATTGCTAAAACAATACCTATTTTAGATAATGATAATATGGAAAAAGAAAGAAAAAAATTTGAAGATGATATTCAAGAAGCATGTGATAAATTTTTATTTGAATTAAATAAAACTAAAGATAATGATTTAAAAAAGGCACTTTATTTTTGTTTTAAAGATTATAAAGATAATTTATTAAAATTATATGAAAATATTGTAAAAAATAAAAAGATAAATGATAACTGCATTGACTATCATTCAATAATTAATGAAATATTAACTTTTGCATGTATAATATCTGAGAAATTTGAAGAAATTAAAAAAAAAGTTGAGAGTCAAATAGAGATTAAAATAAATGATTCTAACAATGAATATAATAGATTTAAAAAATGTCCTCATTGTGGAGAAATATGGTTTAAAATAATAGGATGTGAACAGTGATAAATGTGGTAATAGAACAAGAATCAGAGATACAGAAGATTTAAAAGATATATAATAACTTATATAAATAGAATTATTGAAATTAAATCAGTAAATGAAGAAAAATCAGCATATGAAGATAATTTACAATTTTCTACAAATAAAAACATTTAAAGAGAAAAATTAGGAGAAAAGATTAATTAAACCAATAGGATGAGGGTTGTTTAGATTGGAAAAAATGGATATTGTTCAGAAGACATTAATTAAAACAAAAGATTTCATTTGATCAAGAAGATAAAGATGATTAAATATTTTAATAATAAAACTTTTATTCTTAATCTCACATCATTAAATAAATATTTATTTATAAGTAAACATTTTACTTTGAATTAAATAAAATTAAATATAAATATAAATAAAAAAGTATTTATTTTTTTAAAATAAAGTGAGAATAAAAATATTATATGAAAATAAATAATGAAATTAACTCATCCCAAATTTTCAATATGTGGATATCTGAGAAATATGTTAGTCATTGGGGATTTAAAGAAGGAATAAGAGAATTTATTCAAAATCAATATGATGGAATGATAATAAAAATAGGAGATAAAAATGATTTAAATGTTGAAAAAATGAAGAAAAAAATGGAATTAATGATTTTAAATTTTATAAAAAGTTAATATTTGATAAAAAAGAATATTATGGAGGAATAACTTATAAAAATTTTAAAGAAAAATTAACAATATGGAATAAAGGAACAATTAATCAAGCAGATTTTTTATTTGATAGTTTAAAACAAGAAATGAATAATCAAGATATTATTGGAAGATATGGAGAAGGAATGAAATTAGGTATTTTAGCTTTAAATAGATTAAATAAAAATGTAACAATAATTTCTGAAAAAAAAATATTTAATTTCTATATATTGGAAAAGATAATAATTTCATTCAAGATAATAAATCTCTAAATTGTTTATTTTGTAAAATTTCTCAATATAATAAAGAAGATATGAAAGATAAAATAAAAGTTAGAAATTGAAAATGTAAAATTAAATAAATGAATGGAAAGAGAAAATAATTAATTATTTATGGTTATTAAAAGGATTCAAAGAAATTTATCCTGTTTTTCAATACAATCAAATAATAGGTGAAGTTCTCCTTGATTCAGAATTTAATAATAAAATATATTGTAAAGGAATTTTTGTTCAAAAAAATAAAAAAATAACACAAAAACAATATATAAATACTCCAGGATTTAATATATTTGATTTAGAATTAGATAGAGATAGAAATTACATTCAAATTTATATACAAAAACTAAAATATCTTCAAAAATTTTAGCTTATTTTATAAATAATAATAACAAAGAATTATTTGAAAAATTAAATGAAGAAAAATATCATTCTTTAAAATCATCAAAAAGTGAATTTTTTATTTTAAAAAAGGCAAATATCATCTACAAAAAACACTATTATAAATTACCTTCATATATATTTGAATTATTGAAAAATTATGATAATTATGAAGTTTCTGATATTTTTGATTATCAGACTTTTACATTAAATTTATCTAAAGAAGGAGCTGATTATTTTTGGGAAGAAATAAATAAAGATGAACAATACAATGGAAAACAACCAGTTTCAGATATATCAAAAGTAAATGAATTTATTGAACAATATAATCTTCCAAAAGATTTTTATCCTTTTTTTTCAAATTAATAAAGAATTAGAAAGTTGTTTGAAGAAATCTAACAATTACATATCAATTGAAGAAAAATTTAAAAAATATGTAGAAGAAGTAGAAATAGTTAAACCAAATTATTCATATAAACTTGCTTTATTTGGATTAGAGAAGATAATAAAAAAAGAAAATCCTAATTTTACTATAAATAATCTTATATTTAAGAATTTTGAAAATAGTTTTGGAAAAGATTTTTGTTATAGAAAGGAAAAAACTTTTTTTTCTCATCTTTGATTAAAAGAAGAAATAAATGCAAGTGGAAATTTTGGATTTTAATAATGACTTTACAAAAATTAAATATAAAAATTGAATGTTCAAATGAAATTTTTGGAAGAATTTTTTCAGAAGATAAAAAGAAAATAGAATATTTAGAAGATAAAATATTAATGTTAGAAAATCAACTTAAATATTATGAAAAAATAGAAACAGATTATAATCAATAAGATTTAGAAGATGAAGAAAAAGAGCATAATCAAAAAGATGAGCCATTAAAACCATTTAAAGAAGAAGAATATTTAAGAGAAATAGATAATGATGAAAAAGATTGTTCAATAATTTAATTAGAAGAATAAGAATGTAAAAGAAAAAAAATAAAATATTTATTAATATGATTTTCTTTTATTTTTTTTCAACTTTTCTTATAATCATTTTTTCTTTATAATATTTCTTTGACAAATCATTTTTCTCATCAGAAAATTGTTTTTTGTAATTTCATGATTTATTCTTATTTATAAATATTTGATATTAGCATTTTTCTGAATCTAGTTTATCAAAATTTTATATTTATTCAAATTTATTTTAATACTAATTTATAATATTAAATTTAAAATATATATAAAAAAATTTTTATTTTAAAGGATGAGAACCTTATTATATTAAAAAACAATTAGAAAAAGAATATTTTTGAAAGAACTTTTTAATTTTATTCAACAAAAAAAATAATTAATCAAATATTAGTAAATTATTTTAATTTTAAATAAAATATATGTCTCATTCATCAGAACATTCATTTGTAAATTCAAGTAAACTATATTATGAAAATCAACAAGCAAAGCTTTTAATGACAGAAAACACAATATTAATGTTAAAAAAAAAGATAGTACAATTAGAAAATACAATAAATAATTTATCAAAAGAAAATTCTGATTTAAAAACAAAAAATGCAATAAACAATAATGCAGAAATAGAGCTTTCAAATGCTCAATTAAAAATAAAAGAATTAGAGGAAAAAAATTATAATATGATGGAAAAGAATTATCAAGAGAAAAAGAATTTAGAGAATGAAATAGATAATTTAAATTTAATAAATGAAAAAGAGAAAATAATAAATAGAAAAGCAATGTCAGTTTTTAATCAAAGAAGAGAAATAATAAATCAAATAGAAATGGAAAATAGAGTAAATAAAGAAGAAATAAAAAATTTAAAAAAAATAAATGAAGATTTAAAAAATGAAAATGAAGAAAAATTATTAAGACATGAAATAAGAAATCAAATTAAATATACTCAATTAAAAAAAAGAATGACAGAAAATTTAAAAGAAGCAAAAAAAAATATTACTAAATTAAATGTTGAATATATGGATGTTAATAATAGAATAACTATATTACAAAATAATCAATTAATGATTCAACTTGAATTACAATTTGAAAAAATAGAAGAATTAGAAAAAAATAATCAATTGTTAAAAGATAAAATTAAATTTTTAGAAAATGAATTAGAAATTCATAAAAATGTTGAAATTAAATTAGCTAAAAAAGTTCATAATAAAAATTCTCTTAGTCAAGAAATTAGTTTTAGAGATTTTTTAAGTACTAATTATAGTAATTTTAATAATATTTCAAGTAATAATAATAATATTAATAATAATAATAATATTGTTAATAATAAATTATTTAGTGCTTCTACTAAAAATAATAATAAAAGTTTATTAAATTATCAAGAAAAAAAAATTTTTAATTTGGAAAAAGATATTAAAAATAAAAATTATGAAATTGAAAATTTAAAAAATAATTTAGAAGAATATAAAATTAAATTATTTAAATATGAAAAAAAATATAGTGGATTATTTAATTTTTTTGAAGATTGTCTTAATAAATTTTATAAAGATAAAGAAATAAAAAAAAATAAAAATTTTTATGTCAACATAGAATCAATTAAAAAATGTGATTTTAAAATTTTTTCAAAAGAAGAACAATATAGTTTATTAATATTAATAATGAAATATTTATTACCAATAATAAATTTAAATTTTAATGCAAGTTGTAATATCGGAAATGATATTTTTGAAACAAATTTAAATGTTATTAATAAAGATTTTAATAAAACACAAAATTTCTTAAAAGATCCAATTTTAAAATTTGCTTTTTCAAAAAATAATAATTTTAAAAATATTCATTCAAGTAATATAACTTCTTTCAATAATAAATCTATACCTATTATGAAAAAAGAAAAAAATAAACAAGACAGTAGATTAAATAATATTAAATTTAAAGCTGTTTTTTAAGTTAATATATATATTGTTTTAATATACATATAAATATTCATTTTATTTTTTTATTTAAGAAAAGAAAATTAAGAAGAAATATTTGCATTAAATAAATAATTTATTTCTTTTGTTTCGTGAATAAGAAAAAGAATTTTCTTTGTAAAAGACTATAAAATAAGAAAAACTTTTTAATAAATTTAAAATAAAATAACAAATAATTGAATGTATATTAAATTCATTAAATTAAATATTTATTTAAAATAAATTAAAAATACTATTAAATATTGAATTACGTCATACAATTCTCGATTTAAAAATAAGAGACAAAAAATACAAATAAATAAAATAATGAAACTTTTAATTATTATCTTTTCACTTTCTATTTTCCTTTCAAAATCTTCAGAAAATTCTGAAGATACAGGACTTAGAAAGTGGTTAGAAAAATTAGTAGTAAACGTTCCAACAGTATCATTTCAAAGAGATGGGATAGGGACTATAACATTATCAAATTTAGTTATTGACTCAATATTATTAGGAGGATTAGAAACAGAAACACTATATAATAAAACTGAAAAAACAGGAATTTCTTTATCAATTAGTAATATTGGTTTTCATGTTTTTGGTAATTATAAAATTACTGGTGGTCTTTTAAGAAGTGAAGGAACAATTGAAATAAAAGCTATAAATGTAGATTGCATTTTTCCTTTTAAATTAATTAAAAATTATACTAATGGTCTTATTCAAGAAGTTGATACTTCAGGATTGACTGTAAATATTGAGAAAGATGACTTAACAATAAATATTAAAGGAAGTGGAATAGGTGCAATAATATCATTATTTCAAGATTTTATCAAAAATGTATTAATTAAATATTTAATGGGATATATTCAAGATGCAATAAGTGATTTAATTGATCCTAAATTTACTGAATTATTTGGTAAAGCAAATGATTTAATATTAAATGGTGCTCATCCAATTCCATTAAATGTAACAATTGAATCACCAGTTGATTTAAGAAAAAGTTCTGTTATTGATGCAATTAGATTTATTTTAGATCAATTTACTGGAGCAGATGGTCCTTTAAGTTTTAATCATTTATTCAATCTTATTTCTAATGATACTGGAATATTATATTTACATGAATTTTATAATGAAAGTATTCTATTTGATTTCAATATTAGTGATTCTAAAAATAATTCTTTAGGAAATATTGAATTAGGAATTTTAGATTTAAATATTACTGGATTAAATTCTTGGAATACTTTTCAAGCTTTAATTCCTAATGATAGTAGTCCTGTTTATCTTGATTCTTTTACTCATTTAAGAACTCTTGGAATTAATTTAACTTTTTCAATAAAAGTTACTTTAGAAAAAAAAAGTGGAATTGTTACTAGTGATGCTATATTATATGAAGAAGCCGATTTAGTTACTAAATTAGTTGAAAATCAATTATGGGCTCAATTACAACTTCCTTCTTATAAAGGAAAAGCTGGTACTTATTCTAATAAACAATGTTTAAATTTAAATTGTATTGTTAATTTATTTGATGCTAATGGTACTGGAATCACTTTATTAAGTTTAAATGAAACTTTCGATTATATTAAAATTCAAGCTGGACATGGAGAATTAGAAGAAGATGTTGATAAACTTTTAAATGATTTAGTTGGGTTATTTGTTGATAGTTATAAAAATCAAATTCCAGCATTTTTAAACGCATTAATTAATAGTACTTTAATTGATCTTGCAAATGATTATTTAAATAAATATTTATATGATACAAAGTGCCCGGCTATAAAAGATGATGATGATAGTGAAATTAATCGTAAAATGACAATAAGTGCAGTAACAGTAGCAATTATATTATTTTCTGTAATAATATATTTTCCTTTTATAAAAGGTTCATCAATGAATAAAAAAGATAATATAATAAATCCAGAAAGTGACTTAGAAAATAATAAAAACAAAAATAGTATAAATAGCGATACAAATTCCAAAGTAGAATACGCATGTGAATGTGTATGTCAAAATTGGTTTAAAGAATTTGGAAGAAAAGATCCAGAAGGTGCATCATTATTTTTAAATCCAAAAGTAAGTATTTTTTGGAGAATATCAATTCCTTTATTAATATTATTAAATCTAGCAATGTTTTTAAGTTCTAATTCATCAACAGGAGCATCAGTCTATGTATTATTAACAGTAGGAAGAAAAGTGAAAATTCCATCTTTATTTGATTTTGGTTTAGTGAATAGTGTAACAGATATGTGGGAAGCAGGAGTATATCCTTTATCAATATTAATAGCATTTTTTTCAGGAATTTGGCCATATTTAAAATTAATATTAATGTTATTTGCCTTTGTAACACCAACATCCTTATTAAAAAAAGAAAAGAGAGAAACTGTATTAATGATTTTAGATGCAACAGGGAAATGGAGTATATTAGATTCATATGTAATGATATTAATGTTAGTAGCATTTCAATTTGATGTTAAATTTCCAATAGTAGGAGAATTAATAAATAAAAATGTTTATGTTGATGTTTATGTTTGGGCAGCTTATGGTTTTTTAACTTTATTAACTGGAACTTGTATGTCTTTAGGTCTTTCACATATTATTACTCATATACATAGAAATTTAGATGAACATCCAGATCAAAATAAAGGGAAAGATGCAGAATCTTTTAAATCACTTATTTCATTTGCAGATAGTAAAATAATGAAGAAAAGTATATTTCAAATTATGATAACTATAATATTATTTGGAACTTTAGGTTTAGTTATTTTAGGGTCATTATTAACATCTTTTTCATTTAATTTTTATGGTTTAGCAGGTTATGCATTAAATTTATTGGATATTACTCCTCATAGAAAATATTCAGTTTTAGATTTAGGTTTAAGTATTCCTCAATCTTATGAGTTTCCAAATAATTTTACTATTAGATTTACACAAACTATTTATTTTCTCACTGTATTTGCATTACCTATAACTCACTTAATTGTTGTTATATTTTTATGGTTGATGCCATTTTCTAGAAAAATACAAAAATTTCTTTATTCAATAAGTGAAATATTAAATGCATGGAGTTGTTTAGATGTATTTGTAATATCTATTATTGCTGCTGTTGTTGAAATAGGACAATTTACTGAATTTATTGTTGGTGATAAATGTGATTTTATAAATCCATTTATAGAACAATATTTTACTGATATTTTAGATGGTCATAATACATGTTTTGAAGTTAAAGCAGATTTACAAAGTGGATGTTGGATTTTATTCATTGCAGCAATCACATATTTTATTGGCTCTATGATTGTTATGAATGTTTGTAGAAATGCTTTATATGAAAGATTACCTAATGAAGTTAAGGAATATTTAAAGAATAAAAATGAAAAAAATAAAATTGATGTTAAAGTAAGTGATAATGATAATAGATATTCTTCTACTAGACAAACTATTAGTGATATTAATGGAGATAGAGATAGTGATGGGATTAATTCTGATTTAATTTAATTTTGATATATATATTTTTTTTATATTTTGTTATTTCACTTTTTTAATTTATTCACATATTTATAAGGGTTTTTAATATTTAAAAGTATTAAATATTTGTTTGTTTTATATATTTTAATCTTTTTAAAATTTTTGTTTTTGTTAATTTTATATAATTATGGAATTTTTGGTTTATTTTCATTTTAAAAAAATATTTATTTATTTCTTTTTTAGAGCAATATCTTTTCTAGGAAGAATTATAATAAAAATGTATTATCATGAATTATTTATAAATCCAATTTTTAATCTTTTTATTATGTTTTTAGGAGAAATTTTATCAGTATTTCTTTTTATAATATTAAAAATTAAATTAATTAAAAGTAGGAAAACAAAGAAATTTGAAGTTCAATATGGAAGTTTTTTAAAAAGACTTTTAAAAATACTTTACAGTCCATTTTTAATTTTTTTTTGTTCTTTTTGTGATTTTTGTGGTTCTTTTAATTATTCTTATTATTATTCTTATAACATGTTAAAATTTTCTGATAATTATAATAATTTAAATAAAATATTTTTATGCCTGTTTGTTACTTATAATGAAATTTATTTTTTAAATATTCAAAATTATATTCATAATATAATAGGATTGATTATAATAAATATTTCTTTAATTTTTGTAGTGATATGTAGTTTAATAAGGAATTTCAATGAATTACATTTTTTTTCTTTTTTTATTTTTTTTATCATTTCTTTAGAACAACAATATATTGAATCAATATTATATACAATAGAAAAGAAATTAAATTATGAATATTATGTAGATATTTATAAAATATGTTTTTATGAAGGTCTTTTTGGTATAATTTTAACTTTATTTTATAATTTATTGTCTGTTAAGCTTTTTAAAAAAGATTATTTTTTTTTTATGTATAGTCAAATGAATTTCAAATTAATAGGAATAATTTTTATTTATTGTGTTTTAACTTTAATTTATAATTTATGTAGATTAAAAATTTCTGAAAAAAGACCTTCTTTAAATATTATAGGAGATATATTAAGTTTTCTTTTTCTTGATATTTATAATAGTATTGATAAAAAAGAATTTTGGACTATAGAGACTTATATTTCAACTATTTTTTCTTTAACAGGTTCTTTTATTTTTTGTGAAATTATGACTTTAAATTTTTGGAATTTAGATAAATTTACAAAAGAAAAAACTATTATAAGAGCAATTGATGATGCAAATAAAAGTATAATATCTCATGAAAATAGTTTTGAAACATTTTTAGATACTTAATTATTTCAATTTTTTAACATAATAATCTCTTTTTTCTTTTATTATAATAATTTATTTATAATTTTAAATAAGACAATTGAATTATTAAATAATTTTTTATTTCATTTAAATATTTATTACAATTTGAAATAAAACTTTGTTATTTTTAAAAAAATGTCATATAATCAAAACCCAAATTTTCAATATATTAATAAAGATGCTCAAAAGATTGTTGATGACCTTTTTGGTGAAAATGATAATAATGAGGAAGAAAATCAAAATAATAATTTTGATTATAATAACATTAATAATAATATAAATCAAAATTTAATGAATTTTGAATTTAGTCAAGATAATAATAATAATATGAATTTAGATAATAAAGAAATTGAATTTAATCCTTTTAATAATGAAAAAAAAGAAGAAAATACAAATCAAAATTATGAAAATATAATGGAAAAAAATAAAAGTATTGATTTTACTAATTTATTTGATAAATTAAAATTTCAAGAGAATAATAATAATAATAATAATAATAATAATAATAATAATAATGAAGAAATAAATCCTTTAGATGATTTTAATATGTTAAATCCACAAATAAATTCAAATTTAAATAATGATAATATAAATAATGATAATATAGATAATAATAATAATCAAAATCAAATTCAAAATAATAATATAAATAAAATAAATGATATTAACCCAAAAGAGGAAAATAAACCAATTATATCAAATAATATAGAAGAAGAAGCTTTTGATCCAAATGATTTTGTTTCTTATAATGAACAAATAAAAAATAATAACGATAATAATCAAAATTTTAATGAAGAATTTTTTGATTTTAATAATAATAATAATAATTACAACATTAATAATAACAACAATAATAATAATAATAACAATAATAATAATAATTATAATAACAATAATAATAATAATAACAATAATATTAATGACAATAATAATAATAATTATTTTGAAGAAAATTATTCTTCAATAAAACAAATAAATATAAATAAAATATATAAATATGATAAACCTCATAATTTAAATAATCAAATAGAAAATTCAAATTCTCAAGTATCAAATTACAATAAAAATAATTTTATGAAAGATTTAATGTTTTCAAATTTAAAAATATCAAAATTAAATGATATTTCTAAATTAAAAAAAGAAGAAAAATTAGATTTAGAAATATTAAATTTTCAAGTAGAAGAAATATTAAATGAAATATTAGAAGATGAAAATACAATAAGTAAAGTAAAAGAAGAAATAATAAAATATGAAGACGCAGATAATTACACAAAAAATTATTTATATAATATTTCTTCTTGCTTTAAAATAAAATCATTAAAAAATTCTTTTAATGAAATCTTAATATATAGAAAAGTAAAAAATGAAGGAGATAGTTTTTATATTTCATTTATGTTTAGTTATTTAGAAAGGTTAATTTTATATAAAAAAATAATTGAGTTATCAGAATTAATTTATTACATTTCAATAGAAATAATGAAACCTTTTAATTATAGAAATGCAGAAATTAAAAAAAATGAAATTATAATTATTTTAGGAATGATTTTATCTTCTATTAAAAAAAACGATATTAATGAAGGAATTATTATTTTAAATAGAGCATTTTGTTCAAATGATAATTTTTCATATGGAATGATTAAATATATGAAAATTAAAATAGGAGATTTTATAAAAAGAAATTACAAATTATTTGATTTTGAAGAAATTATTTTAAATACTATTTTATCTAAGAAATATCTAAATTATGATTTAAAAAAATTTAATTATGAAAACTATTTAAAT
>JAEEGK010023498.1_pt1 | contig 12847 bp, 13 predicted proteins | sample 8958771 | NCBI WGS metagenome assembly JAEEGK01 (sample SAMN16246547, study PRJNA631951) | gut metagenome | biome: gut microbiome; feature: rumen; material: SC-attached | host: Bos | place: Iran: Karaj | collected 2018-10 | reverse complement strand
ACTGACCGATGAAGAAAAAGCTCTCGGCGAGGTAAGCATTGACGAAACATTCAAGTTTGACGAAGCCAACGCAGTTCTCCCTGAGGGCGTGACCTTCGAGGGTGCAACGCTTTCGCTGAAGTCCGAGACTACGCTTTCGCTTTATTTCAATGGACTCCCTGAGAATACAGAGTTCACCTGCGACGGCAGGACCGTTGAGACTGCAAAGAACGGCGAGTATGTTGTTGCCCGTATCAGAGGCATCAAGGCAAACGAGCTGGAGAACAACTTCACTGTGAAATTTAAGGGCGGCAGCGTGACATACAATGCAATGACTTATTGCTACAATGTCCTGAACAGCGACACTGATGATGCGGCATTGGAGAAGGTATGCTGTGCGCTGTATCTGTACGCACAGGCTGCAATCGAATATTCTGAATAAGAGGTGAAAATTTATGGACAAGGAAAAATATATCGCACCTGATATGGAGATCGTGGAGTTCGAGGCGGAGGATGTTATCACTACAAGCCTTGAAGACGACGAGACCAAAAAGTACGGACCGTAATGAGAACATCGGCGGGCAGCAATGCTGTCCGCCGATGTCTTTTGAGAATTGCTGCCTTCCGGCGAAGAGCGCCCCGCCCGGGGCGCTCCTCTCATGCTTTCCGACTCAGTTTAAGTTGATTCCCCATGTCCCGCGTCCAGCACAATGACCGGCGGCGCTTCTGTCCCCGCGGTCGGGATCGAGGGTTCTGCCCTGCGGTGTGAGAAAACATAGCTGCCCGTGATGCAGAATGCCGTCAGCGCGAGCAGCATTCCTGCGCGGCGAAGGATTTGTTTCATGCTCTTGTTCATCTGTGCCACCTCAAAATGAAGATTTGGTACAGATGTATGCGTATGCGGGAGGGAATATGCAGGTGATACGGAAAACTCTTTCACAGCGGACCATATGAGATCAATGGGCTTTGTTATCATGTCAAAACGATTACGGGGATACCGTTTCGTGTTGTTTTTGAGAGCGGAAGGAGATAAAAGGAATGCCCGGCGAGAGCCGGGCAGGTCATTATACTGTGAGCGAAGAATTACTGATCGGCAAATCATCATTGGAATACCATCCCGCCATCAGCTTAACATACCAGATCATCATTCAGTAGCAGCATGGGAGCGCATCTATCTGGAAGAAGATGCGGAGGGACTGCGAATCGAACGCAGAGGGCGAAAGTCAACAGGACGGACGCCGAAGCTGGAGAAGAAGGTTGAAGAGAATCTGATTATGGACAACCATTGTCCTTTTGCGCATCAGTTCTCCGAGAAAATCGCATACATCGGAAAGCGTCTGCCAACCTCAGCGATGTCATTGGGTGTCGTTTTGTCAGTGATATACTGTTGAACACATTGCTGGAACATTTCTTCGGAGACTTTCGCTTCATTGATCCAATATCCGATCTTTGATTTGTCGTCAGTGACAGCATAGGTTGTATCTCCCAGGCGTACCACTTCGGTCCACTGAGTACCGGTCAGTTCATATACAACATGAGAGAAAAATCCTTGACTGCCTCCATAAGTATATATATTTCGACAATTATTTATGGTTGAACAAACACCATATAATCCGTATAGATTATCAATCAGAACAACTTTTCCGTCTGCGAATGTATATAACCATAAATCTGCATAATGTGCTGTTCCGCTAGATATAAACAGTTCAGGAATATTATCTCCGCTGACGTCAACCAGATCGAATGCATAGCCGACAACTGGATCAACAACCTGTGTGTGATAATCCCTGTCATTGGGGTGAGATACAATTGCATTGTAAATGCCCATTGAATATCCTTCTCCCCACGTTTCATATGTTGTATTCGGATCCGGCATAAACGGCACTTCGGCAGGATCATAATTCACCACGACGGGCTTTGGCTCGATCACAGGCATTGTCTCCGCAGGCTGGGTCGCTGCGGGTGCCTGCGTCTGAACAGGCGCCTCTGTCTGCGGCGGCGGAGCCTGTGTCTGCGGCACAGAATGCGCGGGCGCTTCCGTGACGGTCACAATGCTGACTGAGGTGACGATCGACTGTGATGCCGCAGCCGTGCTTGCAGTGGTCGGCTCTGTAAGTGCGGAGAACAATGCATTTTCTGTGCGCATTGCTGTAGTGGTATCTGCCGGTGCGGCGGTTGTGTTTGCGGCGGGTCTCGTTGTTGTGTCAGCCGCTGATGTATCGTGCTCCAGAACGGTGCGTACAGCGCTGTCCTCTCTGTTCTGCTCCGAAAAATGCTTTCCCAGCAGCAGACCGCCGCCGCCCAGGAGAAGTATGCCCAATACACACGCAGCAGGTAGGAGAAATTTTGGCTTTCCGCCTGCGGAGACCGGCGGTGCAGATACCGGGAATGCAGGCGGTGCGCTGTACGGTGCAGACGCAGAAGCCAGTTCCGGTTCAGCGTCCTGCATAGGCAATTCTTCATGGCGCACAGGCATCGGTTCAGCATTGCCCACAGGCAGTGTTTCATGGTGTGTGGGGTTCGGCTCAGCATCGTTTACAGGCACTTCTTCCGGGAGCGCAGGCTTCAATGCAGCATCGGGCGCAGGCGTCTCCTGCGGAGCGGGGACAGACGGTGTCTGCTTCTCCGCCCACGGGTTTTCGTTATCGGATGTGCCCCATCCACTTGGCAGATCATGCATAATCTGATGCCCCCTTTCTGTTTCAGAACTGCGCAAGCAGCTCTTGATATGTCATCCGCGGGATTTTCTTGTAGTCACTGTTGTCCGTAATCTGAAAGCCGTATTGTGCAAGACCGTTCATCAGAGCCGTATGGCACTGCGGCGTTTCGCCGTAAAATGTGCTGACATATTCGCCGCTTTCGGCAAATTTCGTATTGTTCAGAAAGAGCACCCAGTCTGCATACCATTTCTGCGTGGACTGCTCCTGTTCATAGCTGATGCCGATATCCAGTTCCTTGTTGTTCGGTAAATCATAATAGCCCTGCACGCTGGTATAAGAATATTCACAGCGCCAGTAGAAATAATGATTGCCGCCCGTCCCGGTTACATCGAACAGCTTGGCCTCATCGACGGATTTGTAATATCCGAACTGCGTTCTGCGGATCGCACCGTCATTTCCGCGAGAATAAATGACAAAATTCATGTCCATGGTATTCAGCATGATCAGCTCCTGTGTGCCGTCATGATCGCAGTCGAAATAATAGCCCTCTGCCCAGGTTTCGTATTCATTTTGCAGAACAGCACGGTACTGCTCAGTGAGCGTGTCAGCGGGGCAGCGGTCTGCACCGTCTGTACCGGCGCGGAAGTCTGCGGCTCGGCAGATGCGGCAGGCATCGTTGTTGTATGCACTGTCATCTGTGTATCCAAGATTGCAGCATTCTCAGCAGAAGAGGATGCTGTGTCTGTTTTCTGTGCTTCAGATGAAGCTGTGCTTTTTTCTGCTGACCGCGTTTCCGGGCGTTCGGATGAGAAATATTTTCCGGCTAGGATGCCGCCGCCGAGCAGAACGATACACGCTGCGGCACCGAGCAGTCCTGCTGCAAAATGCATACCTGTTTTCGATGCCGGGGGCGCGCTGTATACACCCGGAACGGGCGGCGGCGTTTGCTGCGGATATGCCGTTCTGTACGGGATTTGTTCCGGCGGTTTCTGCAAAGGAAGCGGCGCAGGCATTACATCCGCATCGGGAACTATCTGTGCATAAGAATCCGCATCCTCTGCGTCATATGCTTCCTCTTGCATAACTGGCACTTCGTCAGCTTCATCCTGCACAGGGATTTCATCACATTTCTCATCTGATAATACATTCTCTTCCCAGGACGCCTCCTCTGTCATCGCAGCGGGGGCGTCTGTGCTTTTTTCTGCCCACGGGTCATCGTGCTTCTGCTTCCACGGGTCATCGCTTTCGGGGCTGCCCCATCCTTTCGGTAAATTGTTCATAGCGTCTCCGTTCTTTTACGAGTAAAAATCAAGATATGTGCTGTCGACCCAGCCGTAATAGTCACCGTCATCAGCATCATATAGTTCATACCATCGGACGCCTTTGGAATCAAGATACCAATAGGCTACAATATGCCAGCCATTTTGTAAATCATCTCTTTCCAGCTCTATCGGTACATCATGTGCAACATATAATGCTGTATAACCATTTACTGTTCTTGCACCATGTGTATTGATCTGACCGTATCGCTCACAGAGATCAGCATGATTATAAGCAGGAATAGTATGATCAGGACTCGTAAACTCATTGCTCCACTGACTGTAAAGTCTGTTTCCATTCACGCTCTTAAATGCCCGAACTTTGCAGTGACTAGTAACCGTCATGCTTCCCCCTTTTTCAACATATTTCAGGGAGTATACTTCAAATGTGTTCGTGGTATCGCTGACTTCACCCCATGGCATCGAATAATAAATTGATAATTCATAGCCGCTTGCACCGGGAACAGAATCCCATGAATAAACTACATAGGAACATTCATTCGGACCTTCGTAGTTCAAACACTTTGGATTCTTGGGAATAGATAATGTCTCCTGCGTAGTAGCGACAGTTGATGAAGTTGTTGTCGTAGTAGCGGTAGTAGAAGATGTTGTAGTTGATGTTGTGGCGGCCACAGTGGTGGTGGCCACAGTGGTGACTGTCGTCTCAGAGGCGGTTGTTGTATCAGATGCAGCAGTCGTGTCCGGGCGGACTTCGGCTGTGCTGCCCGCAGACGGATTATCCTTTTTCACGGAGAAGAAATATTTGCCTGCGAAGAATCCACAGCCGAGGATTGCAATGCCTGCGACCGCACAGAGCACGGGCACGAGCGCATTCGTTTTCGGGGCAGCCTGTGCAGGGATCTGCACAGGGGCGGGACGGTTCTGCGGAAGCGGCTGCTGCGGCGGATTTGTGCCGGGCTGTGCATTGCCCCACGGTGAATTGTCTTCGGGTGTTCCCCATCCGTTCGGTGTATCGCTCATGGCTTATCTCCTACTTTCTTTATTGACCCTCAAGAAGATCTTCTCTGATATAGCCGAATTGTCCGTTGTATTTGACAGAATACCAGCCGTTTTCATGCGCCCAGCATTCAACCTGTGCACCGTTCGGAACAAGTGCCAGTGATTTGCTGTTGACACTGGGACTGCTGCGCAGATTGACAGACTGCCCGGTCGATGTGGAAACGAACATCGGCCATGCGCCGGAAGGTCCTTCAAAATCAATTATCAGCAGATCGCGCCGGACAAATCCTGTGTTTCCGCCGTAGCTGATAAAAATCCACCCATTGCTTTCGCCCAGCGCGGTAACAGCCGTTCCGTACGGAATCAGGAGAATCTTTGCTCCGTTTAAGGATGGCTCGCGGCGCATATTCACGGAAGATCCGTCATCTGTCCACACATACATCAGAAATGAGTCCTGATAAAAGCTCACATCCTGCAAAGCCAGTGCAGCAGTCGTCTGAACTGCCGGCGCTTCGGTCGATGTGACCGTTGTGGTCTCTGTGGTTGTTTCTGTAATGAAGGAAGTTGTTTCGGTTTCTGATGATCGGACATTTGATACTGTATCAGATGTAAAGAGCGGATCAGTCTGTGTAGCTGTTGTATCTGTGTCTGCATGCTTGCCGGAATCCGCATCCGATACTTGATCGGTGACGCTGTGCTCAGCCGCTGTATCGGAGCGGCCCCTGCCGGAAAAATAGTATGATCCCGCGATGAATCCGCCGATTGCGACCGCCGCGCCGAGAAATCCGCAGATCAGCGGGATCAGCCATTTCGATGCGGAGCCTGTCTGCGGTGCGGGCATTGCCGGCGGCGGAGCAGGCGCCTTCTGAGGCATATTCTGAGGCGCACGCTGCGGCGGTGTCTGCGCGGGCTGCTGCGCATTTCCCCACGGTGTATTGTCATCAGGTGTTCCCCATCCGTTCGGTGTGTTGTTCATGGTGCACCTCCTCAGTGCCGGGCGGGCGATGCGGCTTACAGAATCCCGTTATAATTCTGCTGCTGCTGGATCTGTGCAGGATTCACGGGTATAATATTCAGTGCGCCGAGAAGCAGATACGGGATTCCGAGCATCATGCCGTAAATGACCATCCCGATCCGCACAAGTGTCACGGAAAGGCCGGTATATTCCGCGATGCCGCCGCAGATCCCGAAGATCTTTTTGTCCACAAGCGAACGGTATACCTTCGGCGAATGCTGCTGATTGTTCTGGATGGAAGCCGGGACGCCTGCGTTGTAGGTCTTGCCGCAGAACGGGCAGAAGCCGTAGGTCTGATAGGTGTATGTTCGCTTTTTCTCATAGCTCGGGAGACCGTGCACAAGCGGGTACAAGCCGAAGGTGAACAGTGTGGAAAGCAGGAAGCGCTTTCCGAAGGCGGGCATTTGCAGCACAGAGCTCTGCTCTGCAAGCTGTGAGATCAGCATTGCTTCCTCGCTGTTGCAGTAGGGGCAGTGGACATGCCGCTCAATGATATTTTGCTTTTCATCAGTATGCAGTGTCATTCGGAAAACCTCCTTTAATCCGTTTGCATTTTCAAAGACAGAATTTGACGATTTTGTACTGTTTATCAGAAAATGGTAAATACTATATACCAACTTTGCACATATTATATCATATAATGAAGAAAATGTCAAGCAGTATTTACCAAAAATCCGACAGAAGGACAGTATTCTATGTTCAAACTGAAAACGAAAACAGGATCCAACAATATTACCGGGGCGCGTCTGACAGCACTCCGGCATGAGAAGGGCATCTCGCAGCGGCAGCTTGCGCGCATGATGCAGCTTGCCGGGTTTGATGTTGACCACCATTTTATCCGCAGAATCGAAAACGGAGAGCGTTTTGTGACCGACATCGAGCTGGTCGCACTGTCCCGCGTGCTCTCCGTTTCCGTCAGCGATCTGATCGACGACAGCATCCCAATCGCAGATTACGAATCGGAATGACGCTTCTTGCGCTCCCTCTCAATCTCGCGGAAGCAGGCTTTGCAGTAGCCGAGCCCCCGTTCCCAGAAGAGCGCATCCCGCGGCACCTTTTTCCCGCAGCTTTCGCATCTGCATGCGCCCGTTTCGTCGATCCACGGCTTCTTTTTCATCGCACATTCTCCTCTCATCCCGCACTGTTTTCTTGACAATCCGTTTGCCCTATGATACAATAAACTCATCATAATCATTCTATCACGCGCCCGGCGAAGATTTATCCCCGGAATTGCGATATTTATCGCCGGAGCAAAGAAATCGGGGTGAACTGCATACGTCTGACGCTGAATGTGCTTTTGTCGCTGGTGATGCAGGCAAAGCGGCTTGGGAAGGGGAAGCTCGGGAACGGCAGAATCCTCATTCTGCTGCTGCAAGCTGCCGCGGATACCGTGTATCCCGAGCTTTCACGCGAGCGCAGCCTGCTGCTGGCATTCACAGATGATCCCGTCAAAAGCCGCGCATATCAGAAGATTGACAAGCTGCTGGGAAGGTTCCTTCCGGCAGGAAAGCCCTATCCGTATGAGAAGATCGGCTTCACGGAATTTGAGCATGCGCTGTCGGATCTCACGGCATACAGCAATCATCTTCTGCGGACATGCCTTTGCGCCGGGCTTCCTGTAATTCACGCAGCTTTCTAAGGCTGCGGAATATTCATGATAAGATGTGCACGCTTTTGCGCATCCATTCAAAACGCCATTGACACATGCTTGCGTTTATGCTACAATAAACCAAATATTTGTTTGGAATGGATAAAATATGGGTATGATAGATATTCTCGCTGCCAAAAGTGACCATTCATTCCCGGAGCTGTGGTTATCATTCAAAACGCATATGCTTGACACTGCGGCGATAATCAGACAGCTGTTTGACAGATGGCTGCCGGAATCTGTTCGCAATCTGCTTGCTGATTCGCTTCGCCTTGATTCTGAACCTGATACCGCAAGAGATCGCGCCTCTGATTTTTGCCGATTGATCGCGCTTCTTCATGACATCGGCAAACTGACACGCGGGGGTGATCCTGCGCTCCTCGACGCTTACTATAACATGGTCGCCTTTTCCCCGCACACGCGGGGGTGATCCTCAGAAGGGGCAAAAGTTGTATAAGGGTCGCTCCCCCCACGGGGAGCATGGATTGAAATTCAAGGAGGTATCAATATACCGAATGTCAGATAGCCATTCAGTAACCCGCGCAATGGGCAGAAGCAGATTCGATGATAAATAATAAGCAGAAAGCAGAGTGAGCTTTACGGAATAAGCCCACCCTGCTTTGCTATATTGCAATTCAGCTAATTATATGCTATAATGTTTGTGCAGACTTCACAAATATGAAAAACCACTTTGCGTTTTTCATTGAAAGCGGTACTAATAAGTGAAAGGGCAAATCATACGCCCTTGAGAGGAGGAATCTCCCCATGGATAACGGTGAAAGTAGCTACCGCCGTTTCCTTGCGGGCGACGATGAGGGATTGCATGAGATCATCTGCTTTTATCGGGCAGGGTTGATACTGTATTTGAATAGCTTTGTTCAGAATATTCATACCGCTGAGGATTTAACTGAGGATACATTTGCAGAAATCGCAATAAAATGTCCAAAATTCTCAGGAAAAAGCTCTTTCAAAACATGGCTGTATGCAATCGGGCGTAATATCACCGCAAAATATCTCCGAAAGCAAACAAAGCTCAGCGTCGTTCCGCTGGAATCACAGGAATATCTGGCTGACGAGGAAAACCTCGAAAGCAATTACATAAAGAGTGAACAAAAACGTATGGTGCATCAGGCGCTGCACAGATTGAAACTTGAATATCGGCAAGTGCTGTACCTTATATACTTTGAGGAGTTCACCAATGCTGAAGCTGCCCTCATCATGAAGAAATCAAGCCGGCAGATAGAATCATTGCTGTATAATGCAAAGAAAGCATTGAAATCTGAACTGGAAAGGAGTGGCTTTGAATATGAAAAATGACGATCAGATGTTTCAAAGCGTACTTTCCAGACGCAATGAATATCGGGAGCGCAGGAAGAAGCGCATCCTCACCATAAAACATACCGTTCCGGTTTTGGCTTGTTTCTGTTTATGTGCTGTACTTGGACTCGGTTATTGGAACCATTTTCGGCATATACCGAGTATCCCCGTTCAGCCCGATGTGATAGATGAAACGACATTGGAAGTACCCGAAACTACAACATCGGAATCTGAAAATACATCCAGGACGCAGATCACGAATCAGACAGAGCCTGTTTTCACAACTGCACCTGCTTCCAGGGACGAGACAGATCATATTTCCACTACAGCAAGCATTCAAACGCAGACAACAGCAGCCGTTACCGATGCGTCTGAATCACCGGTAACTCAACAGGTTACAGGAAAGCAGACGGAAATGCAAGCATCTGCGACTACTCATTTAGTGACAGAACCACCTCCTGTTATAACAGTGCCGAGTTCTAATCATGTGACAACAGCGATCCAGACTGATATAACACTTCCCACGATGGGAGAATTAACAGTAAGTATTTCAGACACTGTTACAACGATTCAAACCTATTTGCCGACTACCGGTACATTTACAACAGATCAGATAACAATTATGACGGATGATACGACTGCAACGCAAAATAATCATAAGCTATCATACACATTGGAAAAGTCAAATTGTTTGCTGCCTGTTCCGCCCTCACAGGGGTCGATTGATCCTGTAACAGGACAGAAGATACCTTTTGTCGCGCAGATTGAATATGACGGCGAAAGATGGAATGTAGTATTAGCAGAACAGTGCGAAGATGCGTGTATTGTATCAGGTGCTATGATTGATCATGTACTCTACCTATCGGTTGCTTGTTTGTCCGCCCCAGGAGAATACAGTGAGAAAACTATCGGCTTTTCACTGCGCTTTTTCGATGAGGTCAATGCCGGTATCTGCAACATTTATGTGGATCGTCAGGATTTTGAGAGTGCATCAGAATTCTATGAAGTATATACTGATACACCTTTGATCGTGAACGATTCCTAAGAACTTGCTCGATTTAAGGGGTGATTCCAATGTGCTGACAAAATCTTTTTTAGGCTGCTGTGTTTGAATCATAATACCGGCAGCAATCCGTTTGAAATTTAAGACATATCTTTAAGGGGTGAATTGATATGATGAAAAATAGAATTATCACAATAGGTATCGGTGCAGCAATATTGTTCTCCCTATGCACTTCGTGTTTTTCAATGGCTGCATCGGCTGAAACAATTACAGCAAACACAGCTCCATATCTCTCTGAATTCTTTGAGCTCCCCCTCACGGAGATCGAATCAAACCTGAATGTTTCACATACAACCGCAAATTCAAATCAAATTGTGGTGTCAGTCAGCAATGTGCAGCTCAAAAAGCTGATCGGAGAGCTAGAGCCGCAGCGGGACGAAATCGGCAAAGATGCGGAGCTGTTCCGGATCGCTTTCTTTGATCTTCTCCTTGATAAGCTCCATCTGTCCGGCATCTATGATGCAGTCGTTTCCGAATACCTCAGCACCGACATGCCGAGTGCGTGGTGGGATCCTCTGCATCCCTTTGATGTGGAGGATTGCAGCGATGGCAGCTACGCATGTATCTCACTGCAATACCCCGAGAACACGCAGAATCCGGAAGATCACTTGGAAGAGTATACTTTGCAAAACGGCGACACCAATGTAACCGTTGACAGATACGAACTGACGCAGCGTTCTCTCTATGTGATACTGACCTACGGCGACAGAGCGTATTTCTCGGATGCGTATGAAGAACCGATCGCCCTGAGCACAACAACTGCTGAAACAACGACTGCTGAAACAACGACCGCGGAAGCAGAGAAGATTACGGATACTGATCAGATATGCACGATATTGACTGCATATTTTGAGGAGAATGGTTTAGATGCCGTCTGCTTCTATGCAGAGACATACGATTTACATCCGGAATATGCCGGGAAAGTCATTGTGGAATATAATTATGTCGACTATATCGGTATGAACTTTCAAATTGATCGCGATCATCTCATGGAGTATTTGATCGATCAGAATATCCCCAAAGAGAGCATTCGTGTTGTCCCTCTGCTTAATGGTGAACGGTATGTGCCGGAAACGGCTTCTGATACGAAAGTAAGTGAAAATGTATTAGATGCTTTTGCATCCGGCGCACAGTCTGTAGAAGTCTATATCTTTTACAACATCCCGGTCGGCGAAATCTCCGCCTGGGCAAGGGAACAGGCTGCAATCTATGCAGAAACGCTTGATAAGAATGTATATAGCGAAGAAGAAATCATAAACATGAAGTTCAATTATTATTCAGAGACAGTGGCAGAAGCACTGAAAAAAGAACGTAATGCCAGACCCACAGAGATACTGACCGCAATCGGTGTTGATCCCGCATCCGCAACCTGCGAAGCGAACTATCGTCGTCTTTCTTGTGTTCTTACAAAAGATCAGGTTGAAACAGCCAAAGGCAATGAACTCGTTCGTCACATCATTCTGAAAAGTGAATGGACCCCCCCTCCTGAAGATATGGGGGTTACAACAGCAACAGGGATTCCGGAAGCAACCACCACAACTACAGAAGCGGCAACAATTACCGATATCGAGCAGATTCGTGAAATGTTCACCAAGTTTATTACAGATAACGAACTGGATGCCAAGTGCGTGAGCGATGAAGGATATCCGCAGTATGCCGGCACGGTTGTTGTGGAGTACAATTCCGAAACGGCTGCAAACACGGCGATTCTGGAATATGCTGAAAAGAACAATATCGAAAGAACTGCTTTTAACCTCGTGCCTTGTGTTGACGAAAAGCCGATTACAACGGTAAATCCTGATGTTGAGAACACAGCAACAACTACTACAACCACAACAACAGATGGAACGAACGCAGATCTCCCGCAAACCGGCAACAATTCCGTGCCCAACATCCTGATCTCACTTGCTGCCTTGCTGCTGACCGCAGCAGGCGCAGGAATAGTGTATTCTTCTCGCATTCTCCGCCGCAAAGAAGATGAAAAGTAAGACGCACACAAAAAAGCAATGGGCCCTGCTTTTCGCAGGGCTCATGCGGTCTGCCTGATAGCCGCACATGATCTCCTGCTGTCTTGCTGTCTCCTGCTGCTCCGTTGAAACACGGATATAACCTATTTTGCCCATATTTTTTTCTTTCGTGAAAAACAATGATTATACGTTAGGATAAGAATCCTGATTTTTCTAAATAACTATACACATCACACGGCAAGGAGAACCACTCTCCCTGCCGTTTTTTATTCAAGCTGACCTTTCTTTCTCTCCCAAGCCTGTGCGTTCTGCATATGTATACCTTGTGAAAGATCGGAATAAACCGTCGCTTGAAGATCATCACCGTGATTTACATGGCCTGCTGCATGAAACATATGACAAAATGTTGAATATATTTATGCTCGGATACAATCTTATATTAAATGATCAAGTTTGTCTTGTCTAATTATCGCAAAATAATTATAATAATAATATAGATACCGCTTGGCTGTTTGATTTTCAATGAGAGAGGGAATGCTTCCGCATCGTTTCGTATCAGGCGAACAGAGATACAGCCGGACTGATGCGCATGACACTGTGATGGACGCTGAAAAAGCGTAAATCAATATATTTTTGAGAGGGGAAAATATTATGAAAATTCAAAAAGCGTTCAGTGCAGTCTGCGCATTTGTGATGTCAGCTGTACTGCTTCCGCAGGTCTTGTCTGCACCTGATCTTTCGGAGGTCTCAGCAGCAGGGAACGGACCGGTCAGCTATTACGGTCAGCTTCAGACCAGCGGAAACAAGATCATCGGTTCATCTTACAAGGAACCGGTGCAGGTCAAGGGAATGAGCTTTTTCTGGAGCAACTGGCAGGGGCAGTACTGGAACAGCGGCACCGTTGACCGTATGGTTGAGG
>JAEEGK010023495.1_pt1 | contig 12849 bp, 4 predicted proteins | sample 8958771 | NCBI WGS metagenome assembly JAEEGK01 (sample SAMN16246547, study PRJNA631951) | gut metagenome | biome: gut microbiome; feature: rumen; material: SC-attached | host: Bos | place: Iran: Karaj | collected 2018-10 | reverse complement strand
ATTACATAAATATATTTTTAAAATTTCAAAATTGGAAAATTTTATTTTATTTATTTTTCTATTTTTCCAATTTTCTAAAAAAAAATTTAAATCTTGTTCTTTATTTGATTTTGTTTTTCCATTTTTTTCATTTATATAATTATTTTCTTTTGATGATTTCTTAATATTAATTTGTGAAGAAGAATCTTCATGAAATTTTTTTCTATTTTTTTCATCAATTTTATTTTGAAAATTCATTTTATTTCTATAATTCCTAAAAGTACTAGTATTTTTTAAAGATTCATATTTAATTTTATCATTTTTAAATTCTATTAAAGTATTTAAAATAGTTTCATCTCTTAAACCAATAGAAAAAATATAAACAATATAAGGAAGAATATTAAAAGCCAAACCTATCATTCCTCCAAGTTGAGATAAATAATCTTGAATTTTAGTATAAACTCTTTTATTATAATAAGAATAATTGGAAGGATAAATGTTTATTAAACCTAAAGTAGTATCATATGAATCACTCATAAAAAAAGATTGAAATTCTAAAATATTATAAGCAAAACTTTTTTTTTGACTTTTCATAAATAATCCATCATCAGTTTCTAATTCTTCTTCATAAAGATATATATCTAAACCTTGAATAAAATGAGGAGAAGGTTTAATTGATTTTTTCTCAATAAAATATTGAATAGGTTCTTTATAATTTAAAGGATTAATACCACCAACTCCAATTGATACTGTAAATTCTGTTTGGGAAAATGAAAAATAATTTATTAATTGTTCTTTAGGAATACAATTTTCATTACCATAAACACTACAATAAGTCAAATATATTTCTATTGTACCTTCTATTCCTTCTGAATAAAATAATGATTTATTTTTTAAAGATGACATATTTAAACAAAAACTATTATTTAATATTTCCTTTTTATATATTTCTTCCGTCACATTTAGAAAATGATCTTTTGAACAATTTACTAAAGGAATTATTGCTGTATTATTTAAATATTGGTTTGTTTCTTTTATATATTCTTTATAAGAAACATATACTGAAAAATATTGAGTTATATCTAATCCATTAAATGATATTGCTATTGGTATTTTTGATAAGGAATCTTCTATTTTAATATATTTTTTATCATATAAACCAAATCTTGTAACTACTGGATTTAATCTATTTACCAAATTCTTTGAATTTATTATTCCATATATGACAAAAAATATTAATGATAATATTGTTACAAATCCACCTATTATTGTTTTTGATGTTCTTTTATGTTTTATTGTTAAATTAATTGTAGAACCATATAAATCTAATTTTTTAATTAAATTTCCAAAGTTATATTTACAAAGTACCATTTAATCTATTAATTAAATTTAACAATAAATTAAAATATTAGAAAAAAATAAAACAAAAGAAACTTTGAATTTTCAAATGAAAGAGAAAAAAAAAAGAGTATATTAAAATGAAAATATATGAAACAAATATGAATATATATGAAATATGAATAAATTGAATTTGTAATTCATATTATAAAAAAAATAGAAAATTGAAAAAGTTAAAAAAAATTAAAAAAAAAAATTACGCTTAAAAAAAAATGGGAAAATCAAAGAAAAAATCTGAAGATAACTCAGATATTCTTGAACAGAATTTTTTCCAAGAAAAATCGAAATTTGAAATAGCAGAAGAGAAGATAAAAAAGACATTATTTGGAGTATTAAATATTTTATTAAAATTTGATGATGACGACGAAGGATTTTCAGGAGAAGTGGTAGGACTATTAAATGAAACATGTCAATTTCTATGTTATCCCTTTTACGATCCAATGGGATATTTATGGAAAAAGCCTCAATTATTTAATGTAATATCTAAATTTTTAAGTTATTTCCAAACAGTAGTGTTTTTCAATAATACAGAATTATACACTGTAGTTTTTTATTTAATAATAGTAATGATATTAGGAGTAGTTGCAGATGTATGTTATGTTGCATATATAATATCTTCAAACAATAAAAGTGGTGCTGTTTGGCCTATGTCACTTTTACGTTCTGTAGTCTCTTATATTGTCACTGTAATGTTTAATCCTCTAGTTGAATATCTTTTAGCCATTCTTGAATGCTCTGATAAGGATGAAGAAGGAAATCAATTAAGTTATTATCAAAATTATAACGTTGATGATATGCATTGTTGGACTAATCCACATTTTACTGTTATGTGTGTTTTAGCTGTTATTATTACTTTCATTTTTATTATCATTTGTACTGTTGTAATGACTATTTTCTATGAACAAAAAACTTCGGCTGATATTGATGGTGCTAAAACTTCTTCTACTGCTGATTTAGTCGTTTTATTTGTTAAAATTGCACTCATTCTTATTTATTCTTTTTTAGTCTGGACTAAAGGATATCATTGGGTTGTTGTTCCTGGAACTACTTTATTAGCTTTTCTACAATTTTATATTTATTGGGTTGAAAGACCTTTCTATGAAGAAAAAATGAATTATGCTTTTTTTATTCATACTGGAATTGTTTTCTTTAGTACTGTTGTTTTACTTCTTACTAAAGTATTGGAAAAAGCTGCTTTTGATGGAGGAATTTTCCTCTTTTTTATTGGATGTCCTATTGTCAGTTATATTATTATCACTCAAAAAGATCAAAGATTTTCTGAATTATTAACTAATATTAATAAATTTGATAAAGGAGATTATGTTTTTAGACAAATAAGATATTTTTTAGAATTAGCTGATAAAAAAGGGAAACATCGTCAAAGTAATATATTATTAAAAGGTTATATTTATGTTCATGAAGAAACATGTACATTATTAGATTGTCCTTTAAAAAAATATTTAAAAGAATGTGAAAAATATGAAAAACAAAATGTGAATGTAAATGGAACAGCAACAAATGTAGGAATAGATAGTGTAAATAATATTCATCAAAGTAATGCACTTACTCAAATAGGAGGTGGAACAACTTTATTAAATACAGGAACAAGTACTAATATAGGAAACATGCATAACGAAGCAGATTTATATCTTTTTCAATATGCTATGATAATGTATCAAAATGGAATAAGTAAATTTCCTTCTTGTACTACTTTAAGAATGAATTATTCATTTTTTTTAATGGAAAGAATGAATAATAGGAAAAAAGCATTAATTGAATTGAAAAATTGTGATAAATATAATCCTTCATTTGAAGAAGAATTTATAATTTTTAGATTTTGTGAAAATCAAGCTGGTGATGGAGGAGATGATGATGATGATGATGATGAAGATGGTTTAGATATAGTATCTGCAATAGCATATAGAAATCATTTAGGAATGTTTAAAGAAGGTTTAACAAATATAACATCAATATATAGTGAATTTTGGAATCTTTTATTAAATAATACACAAAAAACAGAAGAAGATTTAATGAAAATGAATGAATATGGTGAAAAAATAAATTCATTATTAGAAGATATAAAAGGTCATTATTCAGAAATGGAGAAATTAAAATATAATGATGAAGAAGTATTAACATTATATTCAGATTTTTTTCAAGAAATATTAAATGATAGAAGTCAAGCAGAATATTACAGAGGAAGATTAAGAGATATTCAAGGTAATGAAGATGGTCCTGAAGGAGGAGAAGGAAATGATATGTTAGATATTAATGGTGATGATTTTGATTATATTTTTTTAAGTGCTGAAGGAACTAATATGGGAAAAATTATAAAATGCTCTTTGGGAATTTGCCAAAAATTCGGTTATATTCCTACTGATTTAATTGGAAAAAATATTAATCATATTATGCCAGATATGTATCAAGAATTACATAAACAAGTTTTAGTTAATAAATTAAATAAATTTAAAACTCAAATGACACAAAATTTCAGAAATGGAATTAAAAATTCTCAAAAAGCTTCTTTTAGAGAAATTTTTGTTTTTGGGAAAAATAAATTAAAACATGCTATTCCTTTAGCTATGAAAGTAACTTTATTAACAACTCAAGATCAAAGTGAATTATTTTTTGCTGCAAGAATAACAAACGAAGAATTATATATTGATTTTAATGCTAAAAATCCTTCTTTAGGAATTCCATCAATAATAAATTTTGAACAAAAAGTTTGTTTTGTTTTAACAGATTTAAATTTTATAATTCAATATTATACTCCAAATGCAATAGGATTTTTAGGTTTTAAAAGTAATACAAGTGGAAATACAGATATAACAAAAAGTATAAGTGATTTAAATAATAATGAAGATAGACCAGATTTTGGTAAAGTTTCAAAAAATGAAATTTTTAAAAAAAAATATTTTGAACCAAAAGTAATTATATGGAAAACATTATTAAGTGAAGAAGATGAAGCACTTTTTAGATTAGATTCAGCAACAGATAAAATAAATATGAAAGGATTAATGAATTATTCAAGAAAAATAATGTTAAATAAGAATTCTCCAAAAAAGCAATTAAGTAATAAGGGAAATTCTCGAAGAGAAAATATGCAATTTATGCCAATAAGACGTCAAAGATATAAAGAAGATTATTTTAATTTAAGTGTAAGTGAAATAAGTTTATTAAATCAAGCAGTTGGATATATATTTAGATTTGAAGTAGTTGAAATGGAAGATAATGATTTAGATGGATTTGATGATAAAAATTTAATGCCTATTACTACTACTTTAAGTAAAATGCATAGTCAAACTCAACTTGATTTTAATCCTAATTATATTCCTGAAGTTACTAAGAAATTTGATTTAGATACTAGAAAATTAGGGTTTTTTAGCAAAGAAACTAATGTTATTCAAGAAGAAGAATTTTCTTCTCATTATAGTGAAAATGAAGAAAATGAAAATAATCAAGTTAAAAGAACTGAAAATTGGCATTTGAAATTAAAAGAATTTGCAAATGAAAAAATCGAAAAATTTAAAAAACAATTTATAATAGAAGAAGAAGAGGAAGAAGAAGAAGAAGATGAAAGTGATTATTCTTCAAATGAAGAAAGTTCTTCAAGTAATATTAATACTAATATTAATTCAGAAAATAGAAATTTATTAAAACAAACAAGTTTAAATTCTTCTAAAAATAATTTAACAAGAAGAATGAGTTCAACAAGAACATCTAAATTATTTAAAAGAAATACTATAACAGATAATCCTAATTATGAATGTGCTTATTATCATGTGAAAAATATAAATAATATAAAATTTTCAATTTTTGATTTTAAAAAACAAAGATTAATTGATGTTCCAAAAATAAGAAGAGAAAGTCAAGTAGAATATAAAAAAAAAGAAAATTTACCTGATTTCTTTAGTAAAAAAGATGATAATAATAATAAAAAAATAAAAGAAGAAGATAATGATGATAATGGAGAAGAAGAAATTTCAGAAACTGATGCAGTTCATGTAAAACAAATAGAATATGCTTTAAGAAAAGAAGAATTTCAACCTGAAATAGTTAAATTAAAATATATTTCTTTAATACTTTATATTGGTTTAATTATAATTACTTCAGTCTTACTTTCTTTATTTATTAATGACTCAACAATAACAAGAGAAAATTTAAGAATAATAAAAGATAATAGAGATTTAATAAATCATATATTAAATGGTTTATATTATATAAGAGAATTAACATTATTAAATAATGAAAAATATAAAGTTTATCTTTATAATAAAGATTATATGTATGAAAATATTACTGGAATATTAGGAGAAATATTTGAAGAAGCTTATCAATTTCAACAAAATATTTTAACAACATATTTAGAAATGACTAAAGGAAGAAAAAATTTTCTTTTAGAAGGTGATGTTTCAATAAATACAATTGAAGAAGATTTAACTGTTAAAGAAATAATATTAAATTTCAATACTGCTCTTACACAAATGTTAACTTCAATTTTTCAAATAAAAAATACTCCGCTTGATAAAATTATTCAAACTAATTCATATGTTTATTATTATACTACAAATTGTTTTAATCCTATAACAAATACATTATTAGCAAATTTTGATTCATTTACTTTTGAATTTTTTGATAAAATTAAAGATTTTAAAAATGAACATTTATATATAATTATATTATCATTAATAATTTTAATTGTAGGAGGAATTGCAATTAAAATAGTATATGATCAAATATCAAAAAGAAAAAGTTCTTATCTTGAAGTTTTTTTCGAAATTGATGAATCAGTTTGTAAAAAAGCTTTAGATAAATGTGAAAATTATGCTAATGTTTTACATCCTTTAATTCAAGGTGATCAAATTAGTAATGAAGAAGAAGAAGAAAGTATTGATAAAAAGAAAATAGTTAATAAGAAAAATTCTGATGTTAAAAAAAATAAAACTAATACTAAGGAAAAATATCAAAATTTATCTTTTATAATTAAACTTTCTTTTATTTGCTTAATTGCTTTTGGTTATTATTTAACTGTGATTTTATTTTTTCAATATTCACTTGAAAATATTCAAACTTATGTTGAAATGTATAATATCACTGCTTATAAATCTGAAATATATAATTGTTTATTTGATGATTTAAGAGAATATTTTTTTGATAAAAATGAATTTACTGGAAATATGAAATATAAACTATTATTAGAAAAGAAATTAAATTATATTTATGAATATATAAAAGAAGAAAGTAAGAAATTTTCAGTTAAAAAATTACCTAAAACATTTAGAAAAAGATATCAAGGAACAATTTTAGGAAATTTATGTTCTTATACAAGAGATTTATTTACTAATGATATTTATAATAATTATTTAATTGATAATGGATATACTTGTACTTCAGCAACAGGAAATAGTTCTGATTATGGTTTAAATGTATTTGTTTCTTATTATTTACAAAAAATAAGAACTCAAAAAAATTTATATGATTTTATAATTGGTATAGGAGAAAGTTTAAATTTTGAATATAACAATACATTATATGGTACTAAATTTCAAATTAATAATAATGATGAATCATACATTATAAATGACCCTTTTCAAGTTTTTAATTATGAAGATATTTTTTTATTATCTATTATGAGGAGATTTTATGTAGATCCTATTTATGATTCTTTATTACAAAAATTTTATGAAAGTATATATGATTATTGGAGTTCAAAATATCATTTATGTTCTGTTTTAATTGTTTTATTAATTATTGGTATTACTTTATTTTTTGCTGCTTATATTATTCCTTTTATTTATAAATTAGATCAAGATATATATAAAACTAAAAATATGCTTTCTATTATTCCTAAAGAAGTTTTAGCTTCTCTAAGAAATATTTCTGTTTTGTTAAATTTAAGTAATGCTGTTAAACCTACTACTTCTACAAAGAATAAGAAAAAAGAAAAGGAAAAAGAAGAAAAAATAATTAATTATGATGAATAATTAATATATATATAATTATTTTTTAAATTATTTATAAATTTATTTTTAAAATTAATTTATTAACACTCAAAAGTTTATAATAATTTTGATTTTTGTATTAAATTATTATACAATATAATATAATAATTTTATTATTTATTTATCGTTCAATAAAATATTTTGTTTGTAAAAATGAAATATGATTTTGAAAAAGAAGATTTAGGAATTCAAAATCAAATAATTCAATCAGTTATAAATAAATCTATAAGTTATAATAATAAAAGTTTTATTTCTAACACTCCAATTATTAAAATGAGTCCTTTGTTCTTTCAAAATAAAACCGAACCAAATAATAATGAATATTTATCAAAAAACGAAAACATGACGTATAAAAAATCAAACACTAATTTTGAATTTCATTCAAATATAAATTTATTTCCTAATCCTTTTAAAAATAACTTAAATTTACTTTTAGATAATAATAATTTTTTTTTTAATGATGAGCTTTTTAAATATCAAAAAAACAATTTTAATAATTTAAATTCTTTTCTTTTCCCAAATTTAAATTTAAATAATAATAATGAAAATAATCAAACATTAATTAATGAAAATTCTTTATTTTTTACTGAGAAACCGAATTTAATTTTACCTGAAAAAAAAGAAGAAAAAAATAGATTTATAAATAAAAAACAAAAAAGAAATGAAGAAACAAAATTAAGAATAAGAAAGAAAGCAATTAAGAAATTAGATAAAACTTTAATATCATTAAAATTAAATCAAATTCAAATAAATAAAACATTCCTAATTAATTTTCCTGCTATAAATATTCCAGAAGAAGAAATAAAAATAGATATCTTATTTAGATTATTAAATGAAACAAATTATTTTAAAATTATAAATAATAATCAATATTTAAAAATTCCTTTAATTTCAGAAGATCTTTCTCCTATTTTAAAAGAAAAATTTCTTAAAGAAAAAAATAATATTTTAGATTTATTTTTAATTGAAGAAAATTTGAATGAAACAAATCCAATTATTATAATAAAAAATTATTATAATAAAATAAAAGAAACAATATATCAAATTCAAAAAAATTATGTAGGAAAAAAAAAATTATCTTTAAATAAAGAAAAATGTGAAATTTTAGAGAAATTAATATTAAGTTGTAATGATATAACAAATATATTTGTAGAGAAAAAAAAAGGAAGAAAAAGTAAGAAATTTAGAATTGAAGAAATGAATATAAATAAAATAAATAATATAAAATTCAATAATAATAAAAGAAAAAAAACATTTAAATGTGAATTTTGTAATAAAATATATTATAATGGACAAGGATTAGGAGGTCATATAAGTAGAATTCATCCTAATCAAAGTTTAAAATATAAAATTAGAATTAAAATAAGAAAAGAAAGAAATGAAGTTAGAAAAAGACTTTTTAAAATTCGAAAAAAATTATTTATAAAATATAATAAAGATTATGAATTATTACTTAAAAATAATAGAAAACAAGAAATTAAAAAATTCTTGTTGGAACATAAAAAAGAATATAGAAATATAAAAAGAAAAAATTCTTGTAAAAAATAAATGTAAACAATTTGTATAAAAGTATATAATTCTTTCTTTGAAATAAATAATAAATATAATTTTAATATTATTTTTTTATTCTTGAACATACATTTAAATGTTTAATATATTATTCATTTCAAAATTTAATTAATTTTTTTCTAAGTAAAAATTTTATAAATGAATACAAATGAAATAGAAGAAAAACTTGAAAGGGATAATTTAACAATTAAAGAACAAATATTAAATTTACAAAATACAATTAAAAAATTAAAAAAAGATATGTTATCATCTAAAGAATCAAAACAATTTCAAAAAGAAGAAATTGAAAATAAAAATATAAATTTAAATATTAATAATAAATTAGAAGATGAAAAAGAAAAAGAATTAAAATTTTCTTTTAATAATAGAATATATCAACAACAAAACAAAAATAATTATAATGAAGAAAGAGATTACTTTAATTATAATAATAATAATGAATATGAAGAAATAGGAAATATAAATTATAGAAATAGTAATTTTAGTGATAAAAATGATGAAGAAATATATGATAAAAGTGATTTAAATAATAAAAAATTAAATGAATATAATAATGAAGATTTTAATGAACAATTCAATGATAAAAATAAAAATAATAAAAAAAAGAATATTAATATATATAATCAAGATAGTTCAAAAAGGAATTTTAATGAAGAAAAAATAGAAGATATATCAAATATTAAAAAAAGAATAAATTCTAAAGTAATTGATATGACAGAAAGTTTAAGTGATAGTGAAGAAATAGAAAATTTAGTTTTAAAAAATAATAAAAAAAAGAATAAAGATTTAAATAATTATTTATATGATTTAAAAATAAATAGAAAAGAAACTGAATTTAATGATGAAGAATTAAAATTTGAAGATTTATCAAAAGATTCAAATAAAAAAAAATTATCAAATGAAAATAGTTTTAAATATAAAAAATTGAATAATAAATTAAAAGATGATTCTTTTGATAATTCAGATAAATCACTTGATGAAAAAATTAAAAAATTAGAAAAAAAAAAATTTAATTTTGAAAAGTTTAATAATAAAAATAATAATAATGAAAAGAATGAAATTAAAAAAGTAAATTCAAAAATTAATTTGAGTAAAAAAAATAATATAAAAAGACCAAAATCTTCTCAAAGATTTAATGTTTATAATTCAACAATAAGTTCAAATAGAAAAAATAATATTAATAATAATAATAAAAAAAGCGGAAATTCAAGTAAACAAAATATAAATTCTAATTTTGATAATTTTAGATTAAATGAAATTAAATCTTATAAAAATGAAATCAATTATTTAAAAGAAATTATTAATAAATTAAAAAATGAAAATGAAAGATTAAAAAAAAATCTTAAAAAAGAAAAAGAACAAAATGAAAAATATCGTCAATTAACAGAAGAAATAATCAAACATTATGAAAAAACCAAAAAAATTAAATAAATAAATTTATTATATATTTATTTATTTTATTTATTTATATTATCTATTTATTTTTTATAATTAATTTTTATTTCAAATTTATAATTCACATTTATTTTCCGTTTAAAAAATTAATTATAAAAATCCTAAAAAAACTTAAATAATCGCAAAAAAAATAGATAAAAATATAATAATAACATTTATATCTATTGTTCTTCTTCATATAATCATAATTATTTAACTATCTTATATTTATTCTTTTGGAGTTAATATTGTGTGTAAATGTTATTTTAATCATGTTTATCATTCTCATCAAATTCATTTCTTCATTTCTTTTTAAACTAAATCATATTCTACTTTCTCTCTACAACTTATTAAACTTTGAAGTCAATTATTTATTTTTTTTAATTTTTTTTAAATTATGAAATATTTAAATTTATAAATATTATTTTTATTTTTTATTTATCTATTTCATTTATTTACCGTCAGTTGATGAATTAATAGTTTTATCTTTGCTAATTAAATCATTATTCTTATCAGGTTTAATATTAAGTTTATTTTTCTCTTCTTTATATTTATAAGGTCGATCTTCGTTATTAATTTTAGGATTAACTCTATCAGTGGGTCTGAAAAGAAGATAAATTAAAGAAATAACAAAAATAGCAAATAAAGCATATTCAAAAATATGGTTTTTATAAAAAAAGCTAAAAAATTTCATATATTTAATTTGAACATTAAATATAATAGCAATATCAGTGAAAGCAATATAATCAGGTAAACTATAAGAACAAAATTGAGTGATAGAAATAGAACCTAATAAAATTAAAGTAATATTAAATAAAAAGGAATTCATATACGTACCTTCTTTTTTCATAGGATGAATTGACCAACAACAGAAAAATCTAACTCCAAATTTAATATTTCCTTTAATTAAACATAATAAAAGATAAAAATTTAAAACAGCAAATAAGAAAAAAGAAATAAAAGCACAATCATGGTCTTGGAAAAAAATTAATAAATTTGATAAAAAAGGATAGCCAGGATTTCCATTTTTAATATAAAAATAAGAACAAATAAATTGTATTATCCATAAAATAGTTAAAATCAAAGAAATAATTCCTAAAGGAATAAGTAAATAATATAATAAAACATAACAATTATTTTTTATTCTAATTTCATTAGCAACATTAACAATGGAAAATTCTTGTTCAACTAATAATTTTCCAGCAACAAATTCTCTTTTTTTTCTATTATATTGTCTTTTTTTACTATTTAAAAAAAATTTTTTATCAATACCTTTTTCTTCCATTTTTTTAATTTCTTCTCCTAATAATTTTAATTTTTCAATATCATAAATTAAATCTTCTCTTCTTTTTCTTATATCTTCAGATCGAATGGATTTAGGTCTTGTACAAAAATCATTAAAAAAATCTAAAGGAAGAGCACTTAAACCAATTCCACCAAAAATTGCAAAAAGAAACCAAGAAATAAAGGAAAATATTGCTAAACATGTAATTATATAATTTACTTTTATTGATATATTTCCTTTATTTTCAATACAAGATTCATTATTAGCTGTTATTTCTATATTTGAATATTCATAATTTGATATTGGGCAATTTATGTAATTTAATTTTATATTTGCTTTTCCAATCGTATAATGGAGAATAATAGAAATTAAAATGAAAGAAATGAAAGTGACTAAAAAAGAACAAATAGAATGTTTTAATTTTTCATTGAAAGTTAATTCAAAATCACTATCATAAAATGCAGTTACAATAGGGAAAATAATAATAATATATATGAAAGATAGAACATAAATAATAATCCAAAATATTTTCATATTTATTCCATTTCCATCTCCTCTATTATTACTTACATCTAAAGGTAAAAGAAGTACTTGTGCCCATGCTAATGTTAATCCTAATATTGCTATTCCTTTTGTAAAATATCCTGTTAATGTTCCTTTGTCATCTGGGTGACTATAATATATTAATAAATATATGTTTGCTATTATTAAAGTTATAGATATTACTATTGTCATTATTAATGTTAACCAATCTACCATTTTAAAATTAAATTTTAATTACACATAGTTAAAAAAATAATTTAATTGATTAAAAGATTAACCCAATATAAAAAAAAGACAAAAAACCTTATTATAAAGAATAAAACAAAAAAAAAAAACATTATTAAAATAATGTTATTGAGTTTCTCCTTTTTGGATTCCATTAATAATAATATATGTTTAAATAAAAGTTTTTTTATTAAAGAAAGAAAACAATATTTTTCATTTTCTTATATTTAAATAAATATTTTAATTATTAATAGGGCCAAATCATAATTTTTTCTTATTGACATCTCTAATAAGAAAAAATAGTATTTTTCCTATTATAGTATTATACCTAATATGTATATAAGTTTGATTATTAATTTTATTTTTAATTTTTTTACAATATCTAATTCATTACAATTAGTTTTTACTTTTTCA
>JAEEGK010023490.1_pt1 | contig 12852 bp, 11 predicted proteins | sample 8958771 | NCBI WGS metagenome assembly JAEEGK01 (sample SAMN16246547, study PRJNA631951) | gut metagenome | biome: gut microbiome; feature: rumen; material: SC-attached | host: Bos | place: Iran: Karaj | collected 2018-10 | reverse complement strand
ATCCCCAATCCCCAATCCCCAATCCCCAATAATATTTTTTTTATAATTATAACATTTATTATTTATATTAAAGAATAAAATATATTTAAAATAAATTATTTAAAATTTAAAAAATATTATTATAAATAATTTAAATAATAAATTAAATATATTATGATTCATTAAAATAATAAAATACATATTTAAATAAAAATAATTCTAATTATTTATGTTTTATATAAAATTAATTAATATTTACATAAATATTACATTAATATCAAATGATTATAAATTATTAATTAAATTAATGTCAATTAATTTAATAGAAGAAGAAATAAAGTAAATAATTTTATTTATTAATTTTTTAGTAATTTACATATAAAAATATTAAATCAAACAATCGATATTCAAGAAAACACTAACAAAACAATATTATATTTTCTTGAAAATTTAATAGATACCCAAAATTTTTTATTATATAAAAGATATCTAGATATTTCAACAGAAGAAAAAAACTTATCAACCGAAGAAGATACAAAAAATTCAATTTCAGAAAAAGAAATTCCAAACAAAATAACAGTTATAAAAAACAATAAAAAAGTTTACATAAACAATTCAGATATTAATATAACAAAAAATATATATAAAAATAATAATATAAAAAATCAATCAAATAATTTAGGAACAAATTTTGTTCATCAAAAAAAAAATAATATTAAATTTATAAATAGAGGTTTAAGAGGTAGTAAATATAGGGGTGTATCAAAAAATGGTAATCAATGGCAAGTTCTTATTATGTTAAATAAAAGTAAATCATATATTGGAACTTACCCTTCTGAAGAAATAGCAGCAAGAATATATGATATGATAGCTCTACAAAATAGGGGTGTAAAAGCCAAAACGAATTTTTTTTATAATAATGATGAAATTAAAAAATTATGTTCTTTAAATATTAAACAAAAAGATTTACAAGAAAAAATTAATGAATTATTTATTAAAAAGTAAAATATTATTATTTTATAAATTTGGTAATTTAAATTATTAAAATTGTATGTAAATAAAATTATATTTTTGAATTAAGATTTTATTAATAAATTAAATTTATGATGTATTTAATATTATTTTTATTTCATTTTTCTTATATATAGATATTTTATGAAAAATTAAATCATTTATAGAAAATTATTTTTATAACTAATTTCTAATTTAATATTATACAAAATTATAAATTAATATTCCTAAAACAAAAAATATTTTTTAATAAAAGATATTATTTATTATAAATATTAAAAAATAATTATTTTTTATAAATATTATTTTATTTTTAAAATGGGAATAAGTGAATTTTTAACAGCTCCAATTAAAGATAAAGATAGTGATGATAATGAAAATGACTTTATTCGTTATGGTGCATGTGGAATGCAAGGATGGAGAAGAAGAATGGAAGATGCACATATAACAGAACTATCTTTAGGAGAAAAAAAACAATATAGCGTTTTTGGCGTATTTGATGGTCATGGAGGAAAAGAGGTTTCTCAATTTGTAAAAAACCATTTTGTTGAAGAATTACAAAATAATATTAATTTTAAAAAAGGTAATATTAAAGATTCTTTACAAGAAACATTTTTAAAAATGGATGAATTAATGAGAAAAAATCAAGGAAAAAATGAATTAAGTCAAATAGCAAAAAAATCTAAAGAAGAAGATGAAGCTCAAGATAAACGTTTAGGGAATAAAAATAATAATGATATGCTTAATAAATTAATGGCTTCATCAAAAAATTCAAATGAAATAGCATTTATCACAGGATGTACAGCTTGTGTATGTGTTATAGATGAAGAGAAAAAAAAATTATATTTCGCAAATGCAGGTGATTCAAGAGAGGTTCTTTGTAAAAAAGGAGTTGCATATCCAATGTCAATAGATCATAAACCGGATTTAGATATAGAAAAAAATAGAATATATAAAGCAGAAGGATGGATAAATGATGGAAGAGTTAAAGGAAATTTAAATTTAAGTAGAGGTTTTGGGGATTTAGAATATAAAAATAATAATAAATTAAAACCTGAAGAACAAATGATTACTGCTAATCCTGACATTATTGAGGAAAATTTAACTGATGATTGTGAATTTATTATTATTGGATGTGATGGAATATGGGATTGTTTAACTAATCAAGATGCTTGTGATTATGTTAAAAAAAAATTCGAAGAAACAAATAAATTATCTACTATTATTGAAAATATGATGGATAATATTATTGCTACAGATTTATATAATAAAGCTGGAATTGGAGCAGATAATATGACATGTATTATAATTCAATTTAAAAAAAAATAAAAATTTATTTTTATTATAATATATATAAATATTTTATTTGTTTTAATAGTTTAATAAAAATAAATTTTCAAATAAAATAATATTATTTAATAATTTATAATTAATTTATAAAGATTAATATTTTTTATTATTATTATTAACAAAAAATTTTTTAGAAATAAAATATATACAATAAATTAATATATATTTTTAAATTTTTATTTTTGCAACTTCTAAAAATTTTGGCCTTGAAAATTTTTTTCTTACAGCTTGTAATTTATCTTTTTCACCTTTTTGAATTATTAATATAATTTCTTTAATACAAGAACTTAGTTTTTCTTTATTATATTTTGTAACTTTTTCAAAATTAAAATTTTGAATTTTATTAATTTTCATAGCTAAATTTAAACATGCAGCACTTAATTCACTATATTTATATTTTATCATATTATAATCAAGTAAAGAGCTTTCTAATAAAAATTGTGATAGAAAAAATGTTTTATCATCTAAATTTAATTTCTTTTTAAATATTTCTAAAAATCTATAAGGAGTTGGAAAAGTTAAATCATAATTAATAGAAATATAAAGTTTTCTTTCCATTTTTAATAATTGCTGTTTAGTATATGCATTATCAGTAATATATACGAAATCTCTAACTTCAGGTGGATATATATCTTCATATTTACTTGCAATAAACATTGCAGTTACTCCAATTAATTGTAATTTATTTCTCATAATTACATTACTTGATAAAAATCTATCAATTAAATTAATTGTAATATAATATGTTTCAGGAACTAATTTATATTTTAAATGAACATCTATTAACCAATCTAATAATATACTTCTCATTCTTTGATTTATATCTTCTTGATTATTCATATAATTTGGAATTGGGAGAAAATCACTTTCAACTTCATAAAAATGAGATATTATATCATCTATATATTCATCAACATTTTGAGGGTTTTTATTAATTATTAAATTATTTTTATTTTTTTTATTAGGAGAAGGAATTTTATCAATTTTCTCTGTGTTAATTAAAGTAATATTATTTATTGATATATTTTCTCTTAAAATTTGAGTTTCAAAATTTTTTAATTTATCTGTTGGATGAGTTGGAATATTATTATTATTATTATTTCTTGATTTTGGACAACTTTGACAATGTGAATTTGATAATACTATTTTTCTATTTTTCTTTTTAGGATTTAGTAATTCTTTTTGAATATTTTCATTTATTATATTTTGTTGATTAATATTATTTTCTTTATCTTTACTTAAATAACGAGAAACTTTGAGATTATTTTTATAATTAATATTTGAACCAATTGCCGTTAAATTTTTAATATTTTTACCAAATTCTCTATTATTATCTCTTATTTCAACGGATTTTTTTGTTTTAAATTGTAATAATAAGTTTTTAGAGGAATTTCTACTAGGAATATTATTTTTAATATTTTGATTAATAAATGAATGATTATTATTAATCACTTCGAAAGAAGTATTTACTAACATTTTAATTAATTTTTAATATTTAATTCATATATTTTTATATTATTTAAATTTTCTGATCAGAGTAAATTAAAATATTATTTATAAAAATATTAATTAAAATTAATAATTTACATCTATTCATTATAACTTAAATTATTGTTTAAACTATAACCATTATCATTTTCCATTATTTCTCCTGTTATAAATCCTGCGTCATCACTTGCAAGAAATAAGATATTATTAACAATATCTTCAGGTTGAACTATTCCTTTTAATAAAAAATTATTTGATATGGCTTTAATATAATTATTATTATCTTCTACTGATAAGGTTTCACCTATTCTATGATTTGTATTTGTAATACCCGGAGCTATTCCATTTATTCTTACTCCAAAAGGAGCTAATTCTAACGCACAACATTCTATTAAAGAATTTATCATTGATTTTGTCATTGAATTTAAAAATCCATATTTAATTTGATATCTACTTTCTAATGAAGATAATATTACTACATTACCTTTTGATAATTTTAAAAATGGTATACTTAAACTTAAAAAATGAAAAACTGAACGAACATTTAAATTTAACATATTATCAAATGTTGCTATATCACAATCTTTTATTAAACTTATATTATATTTTCCATGACACATAATTAATATATTTAATCTACCTTTTAATTTCATCATAATATTTTGAAATTGAAAAGTTATTTTTTTGGGATTTTCTAAATCTAATATTTCATATTGTATAAAATCTATAATATCACTAAATGTATTTTTTAATTTTTTTTCATCATGACTAATTAAAAATAAATTTGCTTTTAATTGAAATAATATTTTTACTAAAACAGTTCCTATTCCTCCAGTTGCACCTGTAATAATAATATTTTTATTATAAAAACAATTATTTTCTCCAGATTGAAAATAATTAATTGTTTGCATAAAAAAATTTAAATTAAAATTAATTAATTTAAAATTATAATAATATTAAAATTTTTTATTATTAAATTAAATTATAACTGAAATAATAAATAAATTTATTAATATAAATATATCTGAAAATAAAATTATATAATATAAAATGACTTCCGTCTTTCCTACTAACCTTCCAGGTTATGTTTATTATCACGATCCAACAATAATAGATCACAAAAAATCATCTATGCATTTTCAAGATTTAAAAAATAATGGTGAACTTAAAGATGAAAAAAATTTTGAATTGCCTCCGGAATTACAATCAGGAGAAACATTTGAACCAGATTTTGTTAAATTAGATAAAAAAGTTTTAAGATATTATGGTTATTTTAAAGAAAGTGTAGTTGAAGAAGAATTAGAAAATGCAAGAATTAGATTATTAGTTATTTGTTATTATCTTTTAGATGACACAATTTCAATAACAGATGTTAAACAAGTTAACAGTGGAATTCCACAAGGACCATTTTTGAAAAAAGGAAAAGTTCCAAAAAATAATCTAGGTGAAATATATAAATATACAGATTTTATTGTAGGTAAAGATGTAAATATTTATGGAAAAATTGTTACTATTTATGATTGTGATGCATTTACTAGAGAATTTTGTGCACAAAATGGAATTAATCAACCTGGTCCTCAACCTGTTCCTGTTGATCCATTTAATTTAAAAGTAACAAATAAACCAAAATTAGTAAAAGATCATTTAATGAAAGATTATTTAGAATATAGTATGGGAGGAGGAAAACCAAAAAATGCAAAACAATTTCTTGAAAATGATAGAAAAGTTCTTAGATATTACGCTACTCATGAAGGTTTAAAATATATTATTCATTATTATTTAAGTGATGACACTGTTGAAATTAATGAAGTTAATTATACTAATTCAGGAAGAGACCCTTTCCCATTATTTTTAAAAAGAAATAAATTACCAAAAAAATTCTTTATTCCTCAACCAGGTGAAGTTGGTCCCACTGAATTTCTTAAAGAAAGTGATATTGAACCATTTATGACTTTATGGGCTTTTAATAGACCTTTTAAAATTCTTGGTTGTGATGAATTCACAGCAGATTATTATCTTAAAAATTATAGAAGAAACTTTCCTCTTGGAGGATTTGAAGATCCACCACAAAAAGAAAGAGGTAAAATTACTATTCCACCTTATAATGGTTATGGTAGTGAAGAAGATTCTTTAGGTAATTGCTTAAGATTAACTAATAAACCACCAAAAAAAGATTATTATAAATACATTAATAATGATAAATTAATATTAAGATTTTTAGCTAGATTAAATACAAGAGTTACAGAAGATTTAGATAGAAGATTTTTAATTAGTTTCTTCTTATCAGATGATTCAATTCAAGTTTATGAAATGAATAATAGAAATTCAGGAATTTGGGAAGGAAAGTTTTTAGAAAGAGGTCAATATAAAAATGTAGAAAATGAAAATAAACCATTTACAATTTCAGATTTTGAAATAGGAAAATCAATGAAAATAAATACTTTTTCATTTCATATTTGTGATGCCGATGAATTTACAAAAAAATGGTTTGCTGATAATCTTAGACCTTAATTTATTTTTTAAAAAAAAAATTATTTTAATAAAATAATGTTAAAATTAATATTATTTTAAATTTTAATTTTTATAATTTATTTAATTTATAAATAATTTTATATATTTTTATTTAATAAATTTAACACCGATATATATTCCATTACTATTAGTTAATAAATTGCATTTTCCTTGATTTTCTAAATCTTTTAATATTTTAACTAATAAATCTTTGTCTATTTTATAATATTCTTCCAAACTATTATCTTCATCTTCTGCTATAAATTCTAATGTTTCTACCGTATCGATTGTTTGTCTTTTCACTGCACTTTGATATATAAAATCTTCCCATTCATTTAAAGTTCTCCATAAAATAAATATTTCATCTTTTGTTTTTTCATTAACCCATATTGCTCTTTTTGCTTGAACCATACTTTGTAATATAATATCTACCATTTCTAAACTTATTTTTCTATTAATTTTATTATTTTTTCCTAAATTTTCATAAAAATCATTTTTTCCTAATCTCCAAACTTTATTGTCTTGACAAAATTTTAATGTTAATTCTATCCACATTGTTAATTGCTTTCTTTTTGTCGCTCCATGTTTTTGTAAAGTAAAAAAAAATGGCCATTGATAATAATCTGGAAATTTATATTTTGGGTTTATTAATGATTTTACATTAGACATTATAATTTAAAATATATTTAATAATTTATATTTAATATAAATAAGCTATTTATAATTTGATATTTAATTTAATTATTTTTTTAAATTATTCATTTGTTTTCATTTCATCATTATAATTTTTAAGTAAATTATCACATTTTTCTAATAATTCATCAAATCCTTCTCCTGTTTTTGAACTAACTGCAACATAATTAATTGTTTTATAAAATTCATTAAGAACTAATGTTAAACTTTGTGAAAAACTTGAAATATAATCATTATTTGAATTTAAAGCATTTTGTAAAGATTCATAATCTTTGACCCATTCAAAAACTTTATTTTCTTTTTCTATATCTTTTTTATTAAAAACAACAATCAAAGGAAGTCTCATTTTATACATTATAGATAGGGCATATAACATATTAGATGCAAATGTATTTGGATTATTACATCTTGGTATATCAATAATATATATCAAAACAGTTGGAAAAATAGATGAAAAACTATCACTAATTAATTTTCCTGATGCGCTCCATGAAAATACTTCTAATTGTCCTGGAGTATCTAATACAATATAATTTAATTCATCTTTCTTTTGTAATAAATCAATTATTTTATCAATATTAGTTGAAAATATGTTTAAAGAAGTTAATATTGCCCCATTTGGACCTAAATTATTTTGATGCATTATATCTTTATAATTAATAGTATCTCTTATATCTAAATTTGGTTCATATAATGTATCCATTACTGCTGGGTCTAAATTTATAATATAACTTTCTTTATCTTTTTCAGCTATAATTTCTTCTAATTTTTGAACAAAGGTTGTTTTTCCTGAACCTGCCATTCCTAATATTATTATACTTAAAATATTAGATTTTAGAGGTTCTGGTTTATTTACATTTATATTAATTTTTTGAGAAAATTCATTTGATAAATTAAAATTATTATTTTTTTCCATATTAAATATTTTAAAAAGATAATAAAAATATATACAAAATATTAAAAAATATATAAATATTTAAATATTCAAGAAATTAAATTCATTTTTAATATTAAATTCAAATTAAAAAATAAATAAAATAAAAAAATTATATGATAAAATAAAATATATTTATAAATTTGTTTTATATATAATAAATCTAATTGTATGAAAATAAAAATTCTATTAAAATGGAATTTATATTTTTTTATCACTTATAAAAAAACTATTTGATTCATTTTCTAAATTTTGTTTAATATATTTAGGCATTTTATCAATAATTTGTTTTAAAGAATATATTTTAGTTTTTTTTTTTTCAAAAGATTGAGTTGAATTTAATAAAGAATTTTTAGGAGAATTTGTTTTTTTCTTTTTAAATAAATTAGTATCAGATTTATTATATTTAAGAATCAAATTTTTATTTAATAATTTTTCGTTAAATGAAATATTATTTGGATTTTTATGTTTTAATAAAGTTTTATTTTTTATTTTTTTTTCAAATTTTTTATTTATATCATCTTCTTTTGATAATTTTATATCATTTTTTTTCCCTAATAAACTATCTAATTTTTTATTAATTTGTTCAATATTTTCTTCTAAATTTTTACAACCAATTGAAAAATTCATGAAATTTTTATCAAATTTATTTATACATGTTTTAAAATATTTATTATCATTTTTTATAGTATTTAGATCTAATAAATTAATTCCTTTTGAATCTAAACTCAATTGTAAAGATGTGAATTTAGACATTAAAACATTATTATTTCTTTTATATTCTGTTAAATTTTTATCAATTTGATTTAAAGCGAATTGAATTGAAGAAAAAGAATATTTATTTTTTTCATTAATTTCTTTTTTAATGTTATTTATTTTTTCTTCAAATTTATAAATTTTATCTTCTAATTTATTTATTATTGTATTATTATTTTTTATTAATAATTCATTAAAATAATTTTCAAAATTTTTATTTCTTAATTCATATTCTTCTTTTATCATAAATTTAATATTATGAATTAAATCATCATTTATATTTATAACATTATTTGAAGAATAATTATTTTTATTTTTCTTTAATGAATCATTTATTTCATTATATTTATTTTTTAAAGATTCAATTTCTTGATTAATATTATCAAAATTTGATAATATTAATTCGATTTTATTTATATGTTGTTCAAATATTTTAGAATTATTTTCTAATTTATTATCAATATCTTTTTGAATATTTTCAATTTTTTCTTGAACAAAAGCAATTTTTTTTGTTCTTTCTATTAGTTTATTATAAATTTCAGAATTATCAATTTTTAAACTTTCAATTTTTTTAATATTTTCACTTGATTTAATTAATAAAATTTCTTCAAAATCAGATTTTGTATTATCTGTATAAACTTTCATTCTTTTTTCTGCATATTCGATTTGTTTAATTAAAAATTTGATATTTTCTTCAAATTTTTTTCCAATTTCATATAAATTAAGTGTTTGTTTATTTTTAAATTGATTTAATTCATCAATATTATTTAATAAAAAATAAATTATATCTTTAAATTTTTTAAATCTAAAATCTTTTTCACCTATTAAATCAGGATAATAAAAATTATCTAAATAAATTTTATCATATTTAAAAATTATATTATGTATTTCTTTATAAATTTCTTGAATTTGAATATTATATAAAATTATTTTTTCATCAGTTTTATTTTTAAAACTAGGATATTCTATAAAACTTTGACTTCTTGAATTTAAATTATTATAATTATTTAATAATTCTTCTTGAAATTTGAAAATTTTTTCTAATTTTTCATCTATAAAATCTGATATTTCTAATATGTTATTATGACATATTTTTATAGCATTTTTAAATTCTTTTTTTATCGAATTTAAATCTAATAAAAAATCTTCTTTATCAAAAATTTGTTTTAAAAAATTTGGAGAAGAATTTTTTATTTTATTACCTAATCTTTCATTTAAATTTTTTTTATCTTTTGACATAAAAATTGAATTATATTTTTAATTTAAAAAATTTATTAATTGAATTAATAAATGAATTTTTATAAAAAATTGTCTTTTAATAAATCAGTAATATTATATACATTAAGAATAACATATAAATTTAAATTTTATTTTATTGGTTCTATATTATTTATAATAATTAATTTTATTTATAATTTTTATCAATCAAATACATTTAATAATTTTACAAATTTAATTTACAACAAAGATTCAACTTTAGAACAATTTTTTGATAAAGGTTATTATTTATTAATATATATGGCAACTTCAACAATATTATATTCTTTTGAATCATATTTTATTTCTTTACTAAATTTTAATATAATTAAACATATAAGATATAAATTTTATAAATCAATAATATTTAAAAAAATTGATTTTTTTGATGAAAATAAATCTAATAGTTTATTTAGTTTATTAAATAATGATATTCAATATTTTAAATCATTAACTTTTATTAATATTATTACATTTTTAAGAGCAATTTTTTGGTTTTTTCATGATATTTATATGATGTATTTTAATTACAAAAAATTATTATTTTTATTTTTAAGTATTTTTCCAATATTATTTTATTTTTTTTCTTTATCAAATAATAAAAGAAGAATTTTTTTAGATAGTTTATATAATCAAAAAATAGAATTTAATAATAAAGCATTTGATATATTAGAAAATATTAGAATTGTTAAATATTTTTCTACAGAAGAAGAAGAAATAAATAATTATAATAAAATTTTAAATGATATGTATATAAATCAAAAAAATACAATAAAAAAATTAAATATTTTAGATTTATTAACAAATTTATCTTTCTTTTTTGGATTAGTTTTTGTAATTAAATTTGGTATAAATTTATTTAAAAAAGAAAATATTCAAATATCCAATTTAATTAATTTCATTTATTATAGTTATTATGCTTTTAAGAATTTAAGTAATTTGATTTATTTAAAAAATAATTTCTTTGAAGCAATTCATAGTTGTGAAAAAATTTTTAATATAATTAATTTTGAAAAAATAAAAGCCGAAGAAACAAAAGAAGAAATTGAAATAAAAGGTAATATTCAATTAATAAATGTAACATTTAAATATCCTTTTAAAGACGCAATAATTTTAAATGATATAAATTTAAATATTAAAAAAGGAGAAGTTGTTGGAATCATAGGAAAATCAGGAAGTGGAAAATCAACACTTGCAAATTTAATTATGAGATTATATGAATTAAATAATCAAAATTCTAAAATTTTAATTGATAATATTGATATCAAAAATATAAATTTAAAATTATATCATAAAAAAATTAGTTATGTTCCTCAAGAACCTTTTCTTATAAATGGAACAATATTAGATAATATAATTTATGGATTAGATAATATTAACATATCTCAAATTAATGAAATAATTGAAAAGTTTGAATTAGATTTTATAAATGATAAAAAAATTTTCCCTCAAGGATTAAATACTTTAGTTGGTGATAAAGGTATTCAATTATCAGGAGGGCAAAAACAAAGAATAGCAATTTGTAGAGCTTTAATAAGAAAACCAAAAATTCTTATATTAGATGAAGTTACTAGTGCTTTGGATCCTGATAATGAATATATTATTTTTAAAGAAATTTTTGAAAATAAAAAAAATATGACTATTATAATTATCAGTCATAGATTATCTTCTGTTAAAAATTGCGATAATATTATTGTTTTAGATAATGGAAAAATTATTGAAATGGGAAAACATATTGATTTAATTAAAAAAGATGGAATGTATAAAAAGATGTATTCTAAACAAATTAATATGTTTAACGATTAAAAAATTAATATAAATTTTTGTCGATATTATTATTATTTAATTATAAACATTTTTTAATTAAAAAAATATATTTATATTATAAGTCTTATTTAATCAAAAAATATAAATTTTTTTAATAATTAAAAATAAATCATTATAAAAACTAAATTATTAAAATTATAAAATTTTTAATATTTTAAATATAAATAATAAAAATAATAAAAATAATAAAAAATTATGATGTTTAAAATAATGGTAAAATTTTATAAAATTTTTATGAAATAATGTTTTAATATAACATATAAATATTATTAAAATTTTAATTATTATTTATAAATAATTATTTTTATACAAATAAGTCAATTATAATAAATTATATTTATATTAAATAATAAAATTAAAAATATAACTTATAATTTAACCTTCACCTGTATTTTCTCTTAATTTATTTATTCTTATTCTTATATCTTCACAAAGTTTTTTTAAATCATTAAATTCAAATACAACATCAGAAATATTTTTCTTAAAAATAACATTTTCTTTTTTTTGATTTGTAAATCCTATTTTTATTTCTTTTTCTATTTCATTACATTTATCTTTTAATTCACTATGTAAATTTTTATATTCTTTTTTTAAATTATATTGCATATTTTCATTTTCTTTAAATAAATTTGATATAGATTGTTTATAATTTTTATATTCTTCATTTATTAATTGAGAACTTTTTGATAATTTATTTACTTTATTTTTATAATTAGAATTTTCATCTGGTTTATATTTAAAAAAATTACCACTTAAATACATTCTTTCAATAATTTTAGGATAATATTCACAATGAAAATAACGAGGATTTCCATCTTTTACTACAATAAATGGACTTTTTGAATAAATAAATTTTGAATTATAAGACATTGAATATTATTAATTATTTAATATTTTATAATAATTCTTTAAAAATTTTATTCAATTTTTTAAAAGAATAAAATTATAATTATATAATTAATTTTATTCTTATTTTATCTTATATAAATTATGATTATTTATATTAATGGGGATTGGGGATTGGGGATTGGGGATTGGGGATTGGG
>JAEEGK010023485.1_pt1 | contig 12853 bp, 11 predicted proteins | sample 8958771 | NCBI WGS metagenome assembly JAEEGK01 (sample SAMN16246547, study PRJNA631951) | gut metagenome | biome: gut microbiome; feature: rumen; material: SC-attached | host: Bos | place: Iran: Karaj | collected 2018-10 | reverse complement strand
ATGTCTGCAAAGGGTCTTGGAATCAACGGTCTTCTTGTAAACGGTGCAACCGATACAAACGCAACAGCATCTATCGATGTAATCAAGGCAGCTATTCAGAAGGTATCCGAGCAGAGATCTACACTCGGTGCTGTACAGAACAGACTTGAGCACACCATCGCTAACCTCGATAACATCGTAGAGAACACCCAGAGCGCTGAATCCGCTATCCGTGATACAGACATGGCTACTCAGATGGTTAAGTACTCGAACAATAACATTCTTGCTCAGGCAGGTCAGGCAATGCTTTCACAGGCTAACCAGAGTAACCAGGGTGTATTGTCACTCCTTCAGTAATACAAACTTAGTTAACCCAAATCTTTCCATACATACTCCTTTCATAAGGCGCTCCGGACACACGGGGCGCCTTTTACTATATTTTGTACAAAAATTTTCAAAAAAATACAAAATAGGGGTAAAGTTTTTTCTTTTGCCTCCGATATAGTTAATAGAGGTGTTAAAAAACAAACAATTTGGGAAAAAGATAGATAGCAGGACGCGTCGGCAGGACGCCGTTTTCAAAGGAGGAGAAAAATGGTAGTACAGCACAATCTGACAGCAATGAACTCTAACAGAATGTTAGGTATCACAACAAAGTCTCAGGCTAAGGCAACAGAAAAGCTTTCATCCGGTTACAAGATTAACCGTGCGGCTGACGATGCTGCAGGCCTTTCCATAAGTGAAAAGATGAGAAAGCAGATCAGAGGTCTTTCACAGGCTTCCATGAATGCTCAGGACGGTATTTCTTCCGTACAGACAGCAGAAGGTGCACTTACAGAAGTACACGACATGCTTCAGAGAATGAACGAACTTGCAGTTAAGGCAGCTAACGGAACCAATTCCGCTGATGACCGTCAGTACATCCAGGCAGAAGTAGATCAGCTTATCACCGAAATCGATCGTGTATCTACCACAACCAAGTTCAACGAGACATATCTTTTAAAGGGTGACCACGGTGACGGAACCGGTACTCTTAGTTACAAGTTCGCTACAAAGGCAGTTGATCCCAACGCGGCAGCAGACGATGATTTATTTGCAGCAGATAACGGAACATATAAGAAGGTTGGCGAAGGCGACAAGAGTGCTACCCCTATAGATGTTGACGCTTCCGATACAGGAATCACCGAGACCGCAGGAACCGGCTCAGTAGCCAGCACATATAAGACAGCATCAATCATAGTTGGTGGTGTAACATACAATCTCGTATCTGATTTTGTAGTTGGTAAGGATGCGTCCGGCACCAAGTATTCCACTACTCTTGAAGATGTTGTTAAGGGATTGAACAATACTTCAGGCAATGCTACCACCAAGTATGTAGGTAGCCTTAAAGATTTAGAGAGAGCAATCAAAGAAGATTCCAAGGGTGAATTCAAAGAAGTAGCTCTTGACGCAGATGCAAACGGTAAACTTACCGCAGAGCTTATTGCTTTTGCAGATCTCAACAAGGGTCTTGATGTAAGCTTACATGTAGGCGCAGATTCGACCAAGGATAACAAGATTGGTCTTACCATCGAAATGATGTCCGCAAGAGGTCTCGGAGTTAACGGCCTTCTTGTAAACGGCGCAACCGATGACAATGCAACCAATTCCATCGATACAATCAAGGCAGCTATTCAGAAGGTATCCGAGCAGCGTTCCGCACTCGGTGCAGCACAGAACAGACTTGAGCACACCATCGCTAACCTTGACAACATCGTTGAGAACACCACAAGCGCTGAAGCTGCAATTCGTGATACAGACATGGCTAAGCAGATGGTTGAGTACTCGAACAATAACATTCTTGCTCAGGCAGGTCAGGCAATGCTTGCACAGGCTAACCAGTCTAACCAGGGTGTATTGTCACTCCTTCAGTAATCAGGCCATAATTTCCAATCCTTATATAAGTAAGTCAGATGAGTGTTTGAGGCAGGCGCCCCGGAAGTCCGGGGCGCTTGTTTTGTGTTGGAAATTTGAACTATACAAGTTTACCGAAAAAACGTCTGAACTTCTTGCGAAGCAGCTTGCTCGATGCTGATTTTGCTCTCAACCATGCACCCTGACAATTTGGTAGAATTGACGGTTGTTTTTTCTTAAAACCTCAGTTAGCATTTAAGCATAAGTACATTTCTTGTGGTTTCTGCCACTATGGGTTAACCGTTTTCGGCTCCCGATGAAATCCCTGCTTGAAACTTAATATAGGGAGCATCGGGCTCCCGAAGGAGAAGAATGAAGAAATACGAAGAACTTGGGTTCTCCGATCAGTTTATGTTCAATAAATTGATGGAAGATCCGAAACTTTGCAAGAGAGTCTTAGAGCTTCTTTTGCAGACTGAGCTCTCAGAGCTTACTACTCCGATTGCGGAGAAAGGAATTAAGGAGACGGCAGACGGTAAGGCAATTCGGCTGGATGTGTATACCAAAGACTCCGTGAGCGGAGCGGTATACGATGCGGAAATGCAGAATCTCAACCGCAGATCGGTTGACAGCCTTTACCTTCCGGAGAGAAGCAGATATTATCAATCGGCTATTGATACAGCTGAATTGAAAGAAGGCGATGATTACAGGAAATTGCCGGACTGTACTATTCCTTTTCTGTGTACGTTTGACCCTTTTGATAAGGGGTTGTATAGGTATTCTTTCAGCGAGTATTGTGAAGAATACCCCGGGCTTATGTTGCAGAGCCGTGCGAGGAAAGTGTTCTTTAATACATTGTCTTGCAACGAAAAGATGCCTAAAGCGATAAGCTGTTTTTTTAACTACATAAACACCGGTATACCAAGCGATGAGTTCACAAGGGGGATTGAGAAGATGGTTGAAGAAGCAAGAAATAATGTAGAGTGGAGTCGCGAATATCTCTTACAGAAAGTGTGGAGACGTGACCTTATGGAAGAGGGCCGAGAGGAAGGCCGGGAGGAAGGCCGAGAGGAAGGCCGAGAGATTGGGCTGGTCGAAGGTCGAGCAGAAGGTCGAGCAGAAGGCCGAGCAGAAGGTCGAGCAGAGGGCCGGTTGAATGAGCTGGTGCAAATGCTTGAGAATGGTGCGACGGAAGATATACTCAGGAAATATAATAAGGCTACTGATGAAGAGATAGCGACAGCTCGCGAAAGACTGGCGTCTTCCGATGAAAAAACCGAATAAGAAGTAGTATTGTATGATGGATAGGGCTCTCCCGGCTGGGAGGGCTCTTTTGTATGGTACCATCGTACCATTGCCCCGCCACCTCACAGGGTGGTATACTGATTGAACCACTAATCAAGAGGAGGAGATTATGAAGAAACTCTATGCAATTGTGTTGTCTCTTGTGCTGGTGCTTTCTTTGGCGGCTTGTGCGGAGAAGACTTCCGTGTCACAGTCGGCTTCAGAAGTGACCAAAGAGACTCCTGTTTCTGCGGAGACCGAGACTGAGACCGCAGAGGACACGGGACTGGGAATTGACAAGGATATCATCGTGCTTTACGTGAACGACGTTCACTGCGGTATCGATGACAATCTCGGCTATCAGGACCTGGTAACCGTGAAGAACGCTTATGAGAGACTTGGCCACAAGGTGCTTCTTGTGGACAACGGTGACGCTATTCAGGGCGATATCGTGGGAACTCTTTCAAAGGGCGAAGCTATCATTAACATTATGAACGAAGCGGGATTCGACGTAGCGGTTCCCGGTAACCATGAGTTCGATTACGGAATGGAGAGATTCCTCGAGCTTACCGGCAAGGCTAAGTTCCCTTACGTATCATGTAACTTTATGGACAAGGACGGCAAGCCCGTTTTTGACGCTTATAAGATCAAAGAAGTAAGCGGCGTGAAGATTGCTTTTGTCGGCATCTGCACTCCCAAGACCATTACTTCTTCCACACCTAAGTATTTCATGAATGATGCGGGTGAGTACATTTATTCTTTCTGCCAGGATGAGAACGGAGAGAAGCTGTACGCAGCAGTGCAGAGCGCTGTTGATGCAGCCAGAGCGGAAGGCGCACAGTACGTATTCGCACTTGCTCACCTTGGAACCGAGGACGATTGCGCTCCTTGGACTTCCACAGATGTAATTCTTAACACCACAGGTATTGACGCTGTTCTTGACGGACATTCACACTCCGTATGGCAGGAAGAGCGCATTAAGAACAAAGAAGGCAAGGAAGTTATCCTTACTTCTACCGGCACCAAGCTTGCCAACATTGGCGTGCTTACTCTTTCCAATGCCGGCATCATCCGTACCGGGCTTGTAGATGACAAGGGCGAGACCGCTTCTGTTAAGGCAACCATCGATGAGGTTAAGGCTCAGAACGAAGAACTCGTGAACACCGTAGTGGCTCACACTGACGTAGACCTCACCATCACAGACCCCAAGACCGGCGAAAGAATGGTTCGCTCCAACGAGACCAACTTAGGCGATTTATGTGCAGACGCATACAGAGCCATGTCCGGCGCTGATATTGCTTTTGTTAACGGCGGTGGCGTACGTGTATCCATCCCCGCAGGCGACATCACTTACGGCGACATTATAAAGGTTCATCCTTTCGGCAACCAGATGTGTGTTATCGAAGTAACCGGCGCAGAGATTCTCGACGCACTCGAGATGAGCGCAGCTAAGGTTCCTGCAGAGTTCGGCGGATTCTTACATGTATCCGGCCTTAAGTACACAATCGATACTAAGGTTGAATCTACAGTAGTTACCGACGACAGCAAGATATTCGTTGAAGTATCCGGCGACCGCAGAGTTAAGGACGTATTCGTAGGCGACGAGCCCATCGATCCCGAGAAGACTTATACTCTTGCCAGCCACGATTATATGCTTAAGAACATGGGCGACGGCTACAGCATGTTTGCCGACAACCCTGTTCTTCAGGACTGCGTAATGATCGACAACCAGGTACTTATCAACTACATTGTTGACGTTCTCGGCGGCAACGTAGGCGAAGACTACAAGGATCCTTACGGTCAGGGCAGAATCACTATCTTAGAATAATTTATATGTATTAAATAAGGGAGGCGCTTCGCGTGAGGCGTCTCCCTTTTGTTGTGTCCTTGTTTATTTTACTTACCGTAGTATGCGTCGTGGTCGGCCTGAGTGCTCTCGTCGTTGGGAAGGCTCTGGGCGGCAGTGGTGCCGGCGCCGGACTGCTGATAGAAGAGAGCCGATGAGCTTGCACCCTTAGTCACGTACCAGCGGTCGCTTCCGTCGAATCTTGAAAGCTCGATGTTGACCTGATTGCCTGCCGCGTAGCTCTGTACCCAGTAGACTATGTTGAGCCTGCCGAGCGAATCAAGTGTCTGCGAATTAATGGTCTCGGTATTATTATCGTTGTAGTAGAGCTCGATGGTAAGAGGCTTGTCGGGAACGAATCCGTTGTCTGAGGATGCTCCGTTAAAGTATGCTCTGGGAAGCCACCTGTAAGTCTTATCTTTAAGGCGTTCATTGAAGTATGAATCCCAGCCGGCCTGACCTGCTCCGCCGCCTTCGGTGAAGCCTGAGCCGAAGGGCTCTATATCTGCGAAGAGGTATTTCATCATAGCCATACCGTCGTCGTAATTGTCTGTAAGTCTCGTAATTGCCCATACCCAGTATGCCGCTACACTTCGAGGGTCATGCACATCAACTACCTGCTTAAGCTCCTCGAGGTTCCAGGGCGCGGGATCCGCAAGAGTGAAGTCCTGATCCTGTTTCCATTCATCCGCAAGCTGCACGGGGTAATCTTTGTAGGGTGATGCGTCTGTTGCTGAAGTACGTGAGGTTTCCTGTGCTGTGGTTTCTTTTGCTGAATTATCTGCGCTGTTGTCTGTAGATAACAATGTCAAGGTATCGCCCTCCGCATCTGTCTTAGTAGTCTCGGCCGTCGAACCGTTAGGCTCTGCGGTCTGCTCTGTCGAATAACTCGGTACGCCCGGCTCCTCGCAAGCCGCAACCGATAAGCCTACGGCTAATGTCATCGCAACCGCCGCGGATTTCTTGAATAACTTCTTAAACTCCATAATAATCTCCCTTTTGCTAACTATTATAATTCCTCTAATATCATATTACATTCATATATGTTTAGATTCAACGATACTTGCATAATCGTAAATATCCGGTCTGAGATTTATCCCAATACGAAAAAAATCGCAGATTGGGATAAAAAATACGCTTATATCTGTCTGTTTGAGGCTGTTTTATCCCAATATGAAAAAAGTTGGAAATTGGGATAAGAAATTGGCAAAAACTTATCCCAAAACGAAGATTTTTTGATATTGGGATAAATGGTTAACATAACTCGACAAATACGGCCATTTTTTTATCCCAAAATTGAAAAAATTTCATATTGGGATAAAAGACCGTGCTTTGGAGCATAAAAGCGAGATGGTGAGCGGCAACGCGAAGTTCATTATGAAGAAACGGTTAAGATTCGGCACCGAAATGCTTAATAAGGCGGCGGAAGCATTGCCACTGCGTGAAAGTGTGGTATCATGATGAGCATGAAAAAAGAAACTACAAGACAAATTTTAAAATGCATCCCTATGGTGCTTGTGATGATAGGGATATTCATATTTTCGATGATGCCGGGAGAAAAGTCGGGGGATACCAGCCGAGGCTTTCTTATGTCGATTGCGCACCTTGTGGAGGGAATATCGCATAAGGACTTGAACGCGGACACTCTTGAAGCGTGGCATCACATTATCAGAAAGGGCGCGCACTTCACCGAATACGCGATACTTGGTATGACCGTAGTGTATGCTTTTGGCGAGCGGCTAAAGAAAGCGGCGCGGATAATCCCGGTGGCGTTAGCCATCTGTGCATTCTACGCAGCGACCGATGAATTTCATCAGACCTTCGTGGATATGCGTGTCGGATCGGTGTCGGATGTGCTTTTAGACAGTGTCGGAGCACTCACGGGTATAGTGATTTTTCTTTTGATTACAAGAAAGAAAAGGGCTAAATTGCGTGAATAGTAGAACTTTTTAAGCAATACTTGCACGAACAAAACAAGTATGGTATCATGAAAACAAAAAATAGGTAAATTATACCCTTTTTTAAATATTGTTTGCCCGGCGCGCAAAACGGATTTTGCACACCTATCACGGAAGAAAGGAGGAGCTTATGGCAGACCATACGTCTATTAATAATATCTATAATTATTATCTGACTACGTATGCGCAGAAGTCTGACACCAAGTTCGATACTCATAAGAAGAGTGAACTGCGCGGCGTATACAATTCCATCGTTAAAATGAATAAAGAAGCTCCCCTGTTCATCGTGGATAAATCCCAGGAGACTAAAGAGTATGCCGTTGGACTTAAAGAAAACGCGCGTGCCCTTCACAATACGATTGCGTCCCTCGGCGGCTTAAGTGATGATGATTTGCTTAGTAAGAAGGTTGCTTTTTCATCCGACGATTCACTTGCATCGGTTAACTATATCGGTGACGAGTCGGATACTTCGAAGGTTCCTTCTTTTGAAATAAGTGTACAGAGGCTTGCGGGACCGCAGATTAATGCGGGTCGTATGATTCCGTCCGAGATGTCCAATCTTCCGGCGGATACGTATTCTTTTGATATCGGCATCAACGGACTTAATTACGAGTTCCAGTACAATGTCGGCGAGAATGACACAAACATCGCAGTTCAGGAGAAGCTTGCAAGACTTATTTCCAACGCGGGCATCGGTCTGGATGCTTCGGTTGAGCATGACGGTAACGGTAACAGCGCGCTGGTGATTCAGTCGCAGAACGTGGGCACTGCAGGCAACGGTCGCCTGTTCACTGTAAGTGATGAGCATACGAGTAAGACTTCGGGTTCTGTAGGATTCTTCGGAATCGACAACGTAATAAGAGAAGCGCAGAATTCGCAGTTTACCATAAACGGCGTGGAGCGCGAGGCTTCCGGCAACAGCTTCACGGTTGAAAAGATGTACGAAGTTACACTTAATCGCGTGAGCCGCGATGAAGACGATAAGGCCAATATCGATCTTAAGGCCGATCTTGAGTCCATGGCTTCGAATATCTCAAGACTTGTGGACGGTTACAACGGTTTTATAGAGACTGCCGATTCCTACATGGCCAATCATCCGAAGTCCGGTCGTCTGGTACGCGAGATGTACGGTCTGGCATCGCTTCACGAGGAAGACCTCGAGAGTGCGGGACTTCACCTTAAGGAAGACGGACACATCGAGCTCGACCGCGGTAAGCTTATGGAAGCTGTATATCGCGAGGATATCGGTAAGAGCATCGACGGAATCAAGAGTTTCGCAGGTTCCGTATTAAGAAAGGCCAATCAGGTAGCGCTTAATCCCATGGAATATGCGGACCGCACCGTAGTGGCTTACAAGAATCCGGGTCACAATTACGCATCACCTTATGTGACGAGCGCGTATACCGGAATGATGTTTAACGGTTATTGCTAAGATACCACCTATCTTTTAATTTTGAAGGATATGTGGTATCTTTTTTTTATGGAAAATTTGACGGATACAGTAAAAGAAGAAATAACGCAGGAAGAGGCGGCTGCGACAGCGGAAGCCCCGGCGCCGGATGCGGCGCTTGAGGTGGGAGAAACCGTTGCGCTTAAGCCCGAGAAACCGATAAGTGTCGCGAGGGGTGCCTTCAGAGCGTTTATAATAGCATTTTTGATTTTTGCCGCCGTGGCAATTCCTTCCCTTGTGATGACTAAGGGCGTTTGGATTTACTACGGTGATTTTAACGTGCAGCAGATTCCTTTCTATAATCATTTGCATTCGGCGCTTAAGAGCGGGAAGTTTCTCTATGACTGGGGGACGGATCTTGGCGGAAGCTATGTCGGATGTTATTCTTTTTACATTCTGGGAAGCCCGTTCTTCTGGCTGACGTTGCTGTTTAGTGACGGCGCGATTCCTTATATTATGGCGTGGGTGACGGCGCTTAAGTATGCTGTGATGGCGGCGACGGCTTATGCGTTCATGAGAAGACACTTGCGCACGCATATGGGAGCGTTGCTTGGGGCGCTTATGTTTTCTTTTGCCGGATATCAGGGCGCGGTGCTCGTGTACAATCATTTCCATGATGCGGTGGCACTGTTCCCGTTGTTCCTGTGCACTTTCGAGGACTTGTTCAAGGTGCGCGAGAACGGTCGCAGGCGTGTGGCGGGCTTTGTGCTCATGTGCACGCTGATGCTTATTATCAACTATTATTTCTTCGTGGGACAGTGTGTGTTCCTTGTGATTTATTATTTTGCGGTGATTGCTGACTACAAGAAAGGTTGGAAGAGTGTGCTTGCGGATGTGGCGCGCGCTTTCTTTGGCGGACTTGCTGGCATATTGCTGGCGGGTGCGTATATTCTGCCGGCGGTGTACTATACGATGGGCAATTCGAGACTGTCGCAGGTGCTGCTAGGCTACGATCTTGTGGCATACAGCGAGCCGACGATGTTCCTCGGAATCGTGAAGAACGTGTTTATGCTGCCCGATGTGTCGGGGCTTAACTCGATGCTTAATCAGTCATTCAGCAGAGTTTCGGGAATCGGCGCGTATATTCCGCTGTTCTCTATGAGCGGGGTGATCGCTTACTTCCTATATAATAAAGGATGGGATAAGTGGAAGAGATTGTGCGGCGTGTGCTGCGTGTTTGCGCTGGTGCCGGTGCTCAATGCTTTGTTCTCGGCACTCAATTCCGAGTATTACGCGCGCTGGTACTATATGCCGCTTCTTGCGATGGCGATGTTGACCGGCTGGGCTGTCGAAAACCGTGAGGAGGTTGCGGCCGAGGTCAGAAAAGGCGCGATTACGGTTATGGTAGTCAGCGGTCTGATTGCTGTAATGGGAGTGCTCCCGGCTCAGGACGAAGACGGCAAGCTGACCGTGCTCGGTGCGCTTAAGAATTACGAGCAGCTCATCAGTGAGATCGTGTTCACGCTCGTGATGGTTTTCTTCCTATATATGTATGTCACCCGAATCTACAAGAAATCGACCAGGGTTGTGACGGCTTACGTGATAGGCGCTTGCGTGCTGACGGCGGCCACGATGTTCTATACCGGCACCGTGCTCGTTGACGGCGAAAGAAAGGCTGACTTCTTGGAGCAGGCAGTCTTCGGCGAGTCACCGATTGAACCGGACGGAACCTTCTATAGAATAGAGACGGACGAGGACTTCTACAATTATCCGATGTTTTGGGATGATGTGCACAGCATTACCTCTTTCATATCGACCATTCCGGATTCGACGTTTTCTTTTTACAAGGCGATGGAGATTCCGAGAAAGGTTACGAGCCACCCTTACACTACCAGGATTGGGGCGCGGGCCATTCTTTCGGCGAGATACTTCATCACCAACAACATGCACTCGATTGAGCATATCGGGCACATCGAGGACATGACGGAGCTTAAGGACTACGAGCTTGTCGGCGAGAAGAACGGCTTCAATATATATGAGAATACGAATTATATTCCCATGGGATTTTCTTTTGAGGGATATATTACGGAAGCTGAGTTCGAAGGAATCGAGACGACGGCGCAGTCCAAGGACAGGCTGCTTGCCAAGTACCTGATAGTGAGCGGAGAAGATGAGGCGAAGGTCGCAGAGGTGCTGGAGCACGGAATAGTATCGGAGTACAGCATGCCGTCGCTTAAGACGTTCGAATCTGTCTGCGAGGCGAGACGGCAGTCGGCGTGCACGGAGTTTGTGGCAACGGATGCTGGATTCACAGCGCAGGCATCTATGGCCAAAGAAAATTATGTGTTCTTTTCCGTTCCTTACGAAGACGGGTTCACGGCTTATGTGGACGGAAGCGAAACTTCTATTATAAAGGCGACCTACGGATTTATGGCGGTAAGGGTGCCTGAAGGCGAGCATACGATTGAGTTTAAGTATGTTCCGTCGGGGCTTAAGACCGGAATCTATATGAGTATTGCGGGACTTTTGCTTTTGGCAATAATTTTAATCAAAAATCGCTTGACTCTTAACGCGGGCTGTGATAAAGTGTCATAGCGGAGAGAAATTAGGCTCCTTTTTTTGTGTTAAAATTTTTGAAAATTAACTTACGCGGAGGGAAAGAATATGCGTACAAAGATCACATTGGCATGCACAGAGTGCAAACAGCGTAATTACAATACCACTAAGGATAAAAAGACTCATCCCGATCGTATGGAGACCAAGAAATACTGCAGATTCTGCAAGCGTCACACCATGCACAAAGAGACCAAGTAATTGACCCAATCGGAAGGAGTTAATCATGGCAGATACCAATACTAAGGAAAGCAAGCCCGGATTTTTCAAGACCGTAGGAATCGAGTTCAAGAAAATCGTATGGCCTTCAAGAGAATCCGTTTTGAAGCAGTCCGTTGCGGTTACCGTTATTGCGATTGTTGTCGGCATTCTCATCACCATATTTGACTTTTTCATCCAGTATGGTGTTAACTTTATTACACAGTAAAGTGAGGGCAGTTCTATGGCAGAAGCACAGTGGTATGTAGCACATACCTATTCCGGATATGAGAATAAGGTTAAGGTTAACCTTGAAAAGACAATAGCTAACCGTCACCTTGAGGATGAGATTCTGGAAGTACGCGTTCCGCTTCAGGACGTTGTGGAAGTTAAGGACGGCGTTCGTAAGACTTCCCAGAAGAAGATGTTCCCCGGTTATGTTCTTGTTAAGATGGTTATGAATGATGACACTTGGTATGTTGTCAGAAATACCAGAGGCGTTACCGGCTTCGTTGGACCCGGATCCAAGCCCGTACCGCTTACGGAAGCAGAGATGAAGCCTCTTGGCATTCGTATGGAGAATGTTTCCGTTGATTTCAAAGAGGGCGATACCATTGCGGTTGTTGCAGGTGTTTGGAAAGATACCGTCGGCGTTGTTACCCGTATGGATTACAACAAGCAGACCGCTACCATCAACGTAGAGCTCTTTGGTCGTGAGACTCCCGTAGAGATTTCTTTTGCGGAAGTTCGCGCAATGAACTAATTGATTTAGGTATTAACGGCCTTGTGCCTTTAATATACCCACTAACGTGGGAGCGTCGCCGCATTCCGCGGAGTCACGACGCGCCTAACCACATATTTATTAGGAGGTGCCATTATGGCAAAGAAAGTAGAAGGATACATTAAGTTACAGATTCCTGCCGGCAAAGCTACACCAGCTCCCCCTGTAGGACCTGCACTTGGTCAGCACGGTGTTAACATCGTTGAGTTTACCAAGCAGTTTAACGCTAAGACAGCTGATATGGGCGATACAATCGTTCCCGTTATCATCACTGTTTATGCAGACAGAAGCTTTAGCTTCATCACAAAGACTCCCCCCGCTGCAGTTCTTATTAAGAAGGCTTGCAACATTAAGTCCGGTTCGGGTGTTCCCAACAAGACCAAGGTTGCTACCATTTCTAAGGCAAAGCTTCAGGAAATCGCTGAGCTTAAGATGAAAGATCTTAACGCAGCAAGCCTTGAGGCAGCTATGAGCATGATCGCCGGAACCTGCAGAAGCATGGGCGTTAACGTAGAACAGTAATTAAGGAGCTTAGGAGGAAATTAATATGAAACATGGTAAGAAATATGTTGAAGCAGCTAAGCTCGTTGATCGTTCACAGTACTACGAGTCAGCAGATGCAATTGCACTCGTTAAGAAGACAGCTACTGCTAAGTTTGATGAAACAGTTGAATTACATTTAAGAACAGGTTGTGACGGACGTCATGCTGAACAGCAGATCCGTGGCGCCGTAGTTCTTCCTAACGGTACAGGTAAGACCGTTAAGGTTTTGGTATTTGCTAAAGGACCCAAGCTTGATGAGGCTCTTGCAGCAGGTGCCGATTACGCAGGCGGAGATGAGCTCATCCCCAAGATCCAGAATGACGGATGGCTTGATTTCGACGTTGTTGTTGCTACCCCCGATATGATGG
>JAEEGK010023483.1_pt1 | contig 12854 bp, 10 predicted proteins | sample 8958771 | NCBI WGS metagenome assembly JAEEGK01 (sample SAMN16246547, study PRJNA631951) | gut metagenome | biome: gut microbiome; feature: rumen; material: SC-attached | host: Bos | place: Iran: Karaj | collected 2018-10 | reverse complement strand
AGGTTGCCGGACTTCACAGGGCCCGTCCCTCCGTCACTCTTGATAAGGCTATTTATTTATTCTCCGGTATTGTACCATCGAATTCCGCAAAAAGCAAGAGCTTTCTTGTTGTTTTTCCGACAAAAAAAGAGACGCGGAAGTCCGCGTCCCGTTTTGAACCGTCGTTTACAGTTTTTTTCCGAGGAACAGGTTGAGAAGCGCCGCCGTCACAAGCAGCACGACGCCGATGATGAACACCGTCCACGCGAACGGATTTCCGGAGAACAGAGAGATGATTCCGAACAGCACGAAATAGACCGAAGCAAAGAGCTCGATCCACCCGACACGCTGCGCATAGCGGCTGTCCACCTTTCCGGCATGCTTTTCCATGACGTAGTTCGTGATCAAAGCATACTTTCCGCGCATTGCGATCATGTAGCCGAAAAATCCCAAAGCCAAACCGATCAGAATCATGATAATACCAAGCGCTACATGCATTGTTCTGCCTCCTTTATCCCATACGAAATGATACGTCATTCCGTTCTTTGCATTCATTATAACCCGGAATTGCAACAAAAAATCATATTCTATGTTACAATTCTTCGAATTTTACATTTTCCCACAAAATATCCTATCTTTGGTAATCATTATATATCATTTCAAAAGGCATTTCAAGGGCTTCCGGGAAGAAAGATTGTGAACAAACCGCGACAAACGTATGCGATAAGACTCGGCGAAGCAGCCGGACACAAAAAAGAACCGTCCGGAAAACGGGCGGTTCTTTTGCATGAACGGATAATCGCGTCAGATCTCTGTGTTCGCGTCGCCCATGAGATCGGCGAGGACTTTTTCGCGCACGACGCGCACGTCGGTCTCGCGGACCTTCTGTCTGAGCGGCAGCACCGACCGCGGAGATACGGACAACTCGTCGATGCCGATCGAAAGGAACGTTTCGGTCAGCGCAAGATCCGCGCCGAGCTCGCCGCAGATGCCGACCCAGATGCCGTTCTTGTGCGCGTTGTCGCAGACCATCTTCAAAAGGCGCAGCACCGCGGGATGATGCGGATTGAAGAAGCGTCCGAGGTCGTTGTTCTGACGGTCGCACGCCAGCGTGTACTGCGTCAGATCGTTCGTGCCGCAGGAGAAGAAGTCGACCTCCTTTGCAAGGCGGTCCGAAATGATCGCCGCTGCGGGCGTTTCGATCATGATGCCGACCTCGACCTCGTTGTCGAACGGGATGCCCTCCGCGGTCAGCTCCTTCTTGACGCGCTCGCACATCTTCTTGGCTTCGCGCACCTCCCAGACGGACGTGACCATCGGGAACATGATCGAAAGCTTGCCGAACGCGGATGCGCGGTACAGCGCGCGGATCTGCGTGTGGAAGATCTCCGGACGGTTCAGGCAGATGCGCAGCGCACGGTTGCCGAGCGCCGGGTTCTCCTCGTTCGGAAGATTGAAGTAGCCGATCTGCTTGTCTGCGCCGATGTCCAGCGTGCGGATGACGACCTCTCTGCCGCCCATGTCGGACAGCGCCTTCTTATACGCCTCGAACTGGTACTCCTCATCCGGATAGTCGTCGCAGTTCAGATACAGGAATTCGCTGCGGAACAGGCCGACGCCGCCCGCGTCGTTCTTGAGCACGGCGGGAACGTCGTCCGGGCTTCCGATGTTGCAGTAGATGCGCACGCTCTGCCCGTCCTTCGTCACGTTCGGCTTGCCCTTGAGCTCGTCCAGAAGGGCCTGCATTTTCTTCTGCTCTTCCATCTTTTTGAGCATCTTCATGCGCGCCGCATCGTCCGCGTCGATCAGGATGTTGCCGTTGGAGCCGTCGATGATGACCTCGTGACCCGCCATGTCCGGCTTCAGCGCGTCGCCGACGCCGATGATCGCGGGAATGCCCATCGTACGGGCGAGGATGGCCGTGTGGCTCGATCCGCTGCCGCCCTCGGTGATAAAGCCCAGGATCTTGCTCTTGTCCAGCTGCACCGTCTCGCTCGGCGCAAGATCGTCCGCCGCCAGAATGACCGGAACCGGCGAATCGACGCCGCCTGCGACCGCGCCGGTCAGAATGCCGAGAATACGGCCGGAAACGTCCTTGACGTCCGCGGCGCGCGCCTGGAAATACGCGTCGTCCATCGAGGCGAACATCTCGGCAAACTGCGCTGCGGTGTCGGAAACAGCCGCCTCTGCGTTGAGCTTGTTCCCGGTGATCGCGTTCTGGATCGCCTCCTCGTAATCGAGGTCCTCCGCCATCATCTGGTGCGTCTCAAACAGCATCGCCGCTTCGTCGCCCGCTTCGGCTCTTGCCTTTTCCGCCAGCTCACCGAGCTCGGCGATCGCTTTTTCCTGCGCCGCCTTGAACCGCGCCCATTCGGCGTCCGTATCGGCGATCTCGTACCGGGTCACCGTGCTCTTGGCACGCTGATAAAAATAGAGGGGACCGAGCGCAACGCCGGTGGATACACCCTTGCCTTGAATTGTGATCATGCATTACCTCCGTATTTGTCAGAATGGACAAAGACGGCTGTCAAACGGCAGCCGTCTTTGATGGTCGTTACAGATTCGCCTTGAAGAACGCTTCGATCTCGGCGGCGGCGGTTTCCTCGTCTGCGCCGTTGACGTCGACGCGGATCGTGTCGCCCTGCTTGATGCCCATGCCCATCAGCGCCATCAGCTTCAGCGCGTTGACGGACTTTTCACCCTTGTTGACGGTGACGGTAGAGGCATACTTTTTGATTTCCTTGACCAGGATCCCGGCGGGACGCGCATGGATGCCGACCGGATCGGTAATGGTGTACTCAAATGACTTCATGGTTTTGTCCTCCTGTATTGGTATTTATTGTGCACCGCACTCGACGCCTTCGAGGTCGTCGGAATTGGTGAGCAGCACTGCAACGGTATCGCTGTAACCGGCCGCCTTGATCTTTTCACGATTGAAGCGGATCAGCGGCTGACCGAGCTTGACTTCGTCGCCCTCGCTGACGAGGCACTCGAAGCCGTCGCCCTGCATATTGACGGTATCGACGCCGACATGGATCAGCATTTCCATGCCGTTCGCCTCGATCCCGATCGCATGATGGCTTTCGGCGACCGAGCTGATCGTGCCGTCAAACGGCGCAACGACCAGTTCGTCCTCCGGCTCGATGCCGACGCCGTCGCCGAGCACGCCGGAAGCGAAGGTTTCGTCCGGGATCGCGTCGCGCGCAATGACCTTGCCCTTGACCGGCTGCATCACCGCGCCGGCTGCGCAGCGGATGACCGAGACCGTCGGCAGCTCCGGCGCGGGCGCCTTTTCGGGCTCCTTCGCCTTTTCCTCCGGCTTGTCTTCCTTCCAGATGAAGATGGTCAGCGCAAACGCGATGCCTGCCGCGATCAGCAGCTCAAGAAGGTACAGCGGGATATTGTTGACCGCCGGGATCGCCGGAATACCGGTGACGCCGTATACCGGCGCGCCGAGTCCGAACAGCGCGCCGAACAGCGCGCCGACCGCGCCGCCCGCCATGCCGCACAGGAACGGCTTCATGAAGCGGTAGTTGACACCGAAGATCGCAGGCTCCGTGATGCCCAGGGACGCCGACAGCGACGCGGGCAGCGCAACGGATTTCGTCTTTGCGTTCTTTACCTTGATCGCAACCGCAAGGCACGCGCCGAACTGCGCGAAGTTCGCGGCGGATGCGATCGGCATCCATGTATTGAGACCTGTCTGCGCGATCATGCCGGCCTCAATGACATTGTACATATGATGGAGCCCCAGGAAGACGGTCCACGGATAGATCGCGCCCATGACGGCCGCGCCGATCGTGGTTCCGGCCAGCCACTTTGCGCCGATCAGCACGTAGTTCTCGAGGATGGAGAACACCGGTCCGATGATCGTGAAGGTCAGCAGCGCCGTAACGACGACCGTCACAAGCGGCGTGACAAAGAGGTCGATCATTTCCGGAACGATCTTATGCAGCAGCTTCTCGAGCTTGGACATGCCGAATACGGCCAGAATGACGGGGATGACGTGTCCCTGATAGCCGACCTGCGAAATGCCGTAGCTGCCGAAGAGCGTGTACTGCGAGATGCCGCCGATATCCGAGACGGTCAGGGAGGAATTCAAGGATTCCCAGATCTTGCCGGCTACGCCGGACGGCAGGCTGTTGATGACGGTCGGACTGACGCCCTTCGACAGATCGAACATGGCGCCCGCCTGCGTCAGGAAGTCCTGCGGCAGCGTGGCGGTCATCTGGTTCTGCATCCAGGCAACGCTGTTCTTCATCGCGTCCAGACCCATCAGATTCTTTGGTATGACCGCGCCTATGTCTACCTGCATAGCGTTGATCGCGTTCTGCACGGCGTCCAGCGGAAGCGGTTTTCCGAAGAAGGTCGCGACCCCTTGTACGGAACCGGAGTTCCACGCGTTCAGCAGCGCGGGATGGACCATCATCAGACCGATGACGGCCGCAAGGAAGATATTGCCGCCGAATACGCGCGCCGCGGAGATCGCGACGAGAACCGGCAGCAGCGCAAATGCGGTGTTCGCAACGAGGTCCAGGAATGCAAACCATCCGGTGTTGCCGAATGCGGGTGCAAACTTCGGGATCGCCTCGACGATACCCATCATCAGACCGGAGGCGACGATGGCGGGGAGGATCGGGACGAAGATATCGCCCGGCGTCTTTAAGATCTTCTTCCACCACGGCATCTTCGATGCTGCGGCGGCCTTGACGTCCGCCTTCGTTGCGGCGGATACGCCGGTGACGGCGAGGAATTCGTCGTACACCTTGTTGACGGTTCCTGTTCCGATGATCAGCTGCAGCTGACCGTTCGACTCGAACATGCCCTTGACGCCTTCGACTTCTTCGAGCGCTTTCTTGTCGAGCTTGCTGTTGTCCGCAATGACCAGACGAAGTCGGGTCGCGCAGTGTGCCGCGCTGATGACGTTTTTGCCGCCGCCTATGTATTTGGCGATCTCTTCAGCGCATTTTCGGTAATCCAGTGCCATATTGCGTTGTTACCCCCTTTTCTGTCAGGCCCCCGTCAAAACTGAAAAGAACCTGTATTCTTATACATTATACCGTATGATTTCCCAAAAGGCAAATACTATTTCTGTTCTGCAGAGTTCTATTTTCCCGTTTTCGCTTTTCTTTTGCACGTTTGCATGCTATACTGGCAAGGGAAAGGAGCCGCGCATGGAAAAACGGACCGATTCTGTCAGATGGCATATCCTGTTCGAAGGCGACGTGCAGTTCGTCGGCTTTCGCTATACCGCGCGTCTGCTCGCGAAAAAGAACGGTCTGACCGGCTGGGTCAGAAACCTCCCGGACGGGCGAGTGGAGGCGGAGGTGCAGGGACCCGTTTCCGGACTGCGGCGATTCCTTCTGCAGCTGAAAAGTCAGCCGCAGATCCACATTGCGCAATGCACGATCGTTCCGACCGAACCGGATCCGAACGAAACACGCTTCTCCGTCCGGGGCATTTTTGAATGAAAAAAGGGATTGCCGCAGCAGTCCCTTTGTTGTTTATATCAGTCCGAGCTGTTTGAAGGCGATCGCAAGCCCGTCCGCGTCGACGGCGGGGCAGATGATGTCGCTCAGCTCCTTGAGCTTCGGGCTGCCGTTGTCCATGCAGACCGAGGTGCCGACCGTTTCGATCATCTCCAGATCGTTCATGCTGTCGCCGAAGCCGATCGTGTCCTCAATCGCGATCCCGCAGGCCTCGGCCACGATGCGCACGCCCTTGCCCTTGTCGAAGCTGCGGTTGATCAGCTCGCCGTTCAGGCAGCGATGCGCGGCAACGTCCTGCACGACAAACTTGAAATCCCGCTCCAGCGCGGCTCTTGCCGGTTCGAGCTGGCGCGCTTCGGTGCACATAAACACGATCTTGTACACCGGCCGCCCGTCGTACTCGTGCATCGGCAGGATGTTCAGCTCCTCCGCAAGCGCCTTGCGCCAGCGCACGAGCTCGCTGTTGCCCTCGCCCGCGCTCGCCAGAAAGTCGCCGAGGTCCTCGTCGCCCCAGGTCGCGTCCTTCGCCTCGATCGTGCGGAAAACGCCGTTTTCCTTCAAAAGCCGCATGCCCGTTTCCAGCTGCTCCGACGTCATCGGGCAGTCGAACAGGACCCGGTCGCCCATAAAGACGTAGCCGCCGGCCGCGGCGACCGCGCCCTCAAACCCGAGCGCCAGCACCGGCGCGAGCATGGCCGGATTGCGCCCGGTGCACAGAAAGACCAGATGCCCGTTCTTCTGCGCCGCCCGGATGGCCTTCATCGCGCTTTCGGGCGGCGTGTTGCTGCCCGCAGGCGTCAGTGTGCCGTCAATGTCCAGAAAAACCAGTTTTTGCTTCATGCGTTCCTCCGTTCAAAGCGTTTGCCAAAGCCAGATGTATCCGCCGGCAGGCAGCGTGACCGCGCCCGCGTCGCGCCGTTCGCCGGTGACAAGGTCGGTGTAGACGGACAGGTCCTGCACCCATGCGGTCTGCTGCTCGTCCGAGAAGTTGAACAGCGCCAGCAGCTTTTCCTTGCGATAATAGCGCCCGACGCCGAGCACGTGGTCGTTGTGCGTTTCGAGCGTCCAAGTGTCCGCCTCGTCGTCAAACACGCAGTACTGCGCCCTGAGCTCCTCCTGCCGCTTGATCGCGCGGAACACCTTGCCCTCGGTCGACGTCTTGAGCTCTCTGCGCCGCGCTTTTTTCCAGTCCAGATTGCCGCGGTGCAGGTACCGGCTGTCCTCGGCCTTCAGCGGATCGTCGTGGTAGGCGTAATCGTTCTCCTGCGCGATCTCGTCGCCGCTGTACAGAACCGGCACGCCGCTCATCGTGAACATCAGCGCATGCAGCATGGCGTCGCGGCGGATCGCGTCCGAAAGCGCGGCCTTGTCGCCGTTCTGTTCCGCCGCCTCAATGCCGCACAGCGACGCCGTCGTGCCGCACAGGCGCGCGTCGCCGAGCCGCGGATCGTCGTTGTACAGTTCGCCGCGGGCAAAGCTTCCGTGCCATTTCCCGGTCAGATAGCCGTTCAGGTACTTTTTGTGCGGGACCTCCTCCTGTCCGAACCGGCGGAGGAAGCTGTAATCCAGTCCCCAGCCGATGTCGTCGTGGCAGCGGAGATAGTTCAGGAACGTGTACTGCTTCGGCAGCGCGAACACCTGCTCCAGCTGATGCTTCAAAAGCCGGACGTCCCTTGTCGCGACCGTGTGCCAGATCGACGCCATCGTCGTCACGTTGTACAGCAGGTGGCATTCCGGCTTTTCGACCGTGCCGAAGTACGGGACGACCTTGCTGGGCTCCATGACGACCTCGCCCAAAAGCAGCGTGCCGGGGCAGACGATCTCGCAGACGATGCGCATCATGCGCACGAGCGAGTGGACCTCCTTGAGGTTGCGGCACTGCGTGCCGAGCGCCTTCCAGATGTACGGCACCGCGTCGAGCCGGATGATGTCCACGCCGTGGTTGCACAGATACAGCATGTTGTCCGTCATGTCGTTGAACACGGTCGGGTTTGCGTAGTTCAGGTCCCACTGATAGGGGTAGAACGTCGTCATCACGACCTTCTGCGCTTCCTCGCACCAGGTAAAGTTGCCCGGCGCGGTCGTCGGGAACACCTGCGGCACGGTCTGCTCGTAGGCGTTCGGGATCTCCCAGTTGTCGTAGAAGAAGTACCGGTCCTGGTATTCCTTTTCACCGGCGCGCGCGCGCTTCGCCCATGCGTGGTCCTCGCTCGTGTGGTTCATGACGAAGTCGAGGCAGACCGCGACGCCGCGCTCGTGACACGCCTCCGCCAGCGCAAAGAGATCGTCCATCGTGCCGAGCTCCGGCTGGACCTTCCGGAAATCGCTGACCGCGTAGCCGCCGTCGCTTCTGCCTTTCGGGCTTTCGAGAAGCGGCATCAGGTGCAGATAGTTCACGCCGCAGTCGGTGATGTAGTCGATCTTCTTTTTCACGCCCTGCAGCGTGCCGGCGAACGCGTTGACGTACATCAGCATGCCGACAAGATCGTGTCCGCGATACCAGTCCGGATATGCTTCGCGCGCACGGTCCATGTTCTTCAGGGATTCGGGACGCGCCTCATAGGCGCGGTACAGCATATCGGCAAAATACCGGTATGCGTTCATGTCGTTGTGGTACAGTTCGCAGTAGAGCCATTTCAGCTCATCCTCGCGGAGCACATACCGTCTGGTAAACTCCTGCGCCCAATGCTCGCGTTCCATCATGGCTTATTCCTCCGTAATCTCATCCTCTGTCGGCATGGCGGGGATCGCGCCGGGTCGGCTTGCGGTGATCGACGCCGCGCGGTTTGCGTAGCGCACATAGCGGCCGATCCGCTCCGGCGTCAGGCCGTCGAGCCCGCCGTGCTTTGCGATGCGGCTCAGGAACGCGCCGAAGAAGGTATCGCCCGCGCCGTTCGTGTCCGCAACCTTGACTTTGAACCCCGGAACCGTGCCGGAATCCGCTCCGTATCTCCAGTACGCGCCGTTTGCGCCGAGCGTCACGATCGCAAGCTTCACGCCGCGCGCCATCAGCACTTCGGCCGCTTCCTCCGGCGCTTCACAGCCGGTCAGCAGCAGCGTTTCCTCCTCGCTGATCTTCACGATATCGCACAGCGGCAGCACGGATCGCATGATCTCGACCGCCTCCGCCTCGCTGCTCCAGAGCGACGCGCGATAGTTCGGGTCGTAGGTGATCAGCGCGCCGTGCGCCTTAGCCTGCTTCACTGCCGCGACGATCGTGTCGCGGCAGGCGACGGCGGCCAGCGAAACGCTGCCGAAGTGCAGAATGTCCGCCCCGCAAACCGCCTGCAGCGCGCGTTCGCGGTCGATCTGCGTGTCCGCGCCGGGCTTTCTGCAGAACGAAAAGCTGCGTTCGCCTTTCTCGTCGACGGTCACGACGGCAAGCGTCGTATCCGCGCGGTCGGTCACCTGCAGCCCGCTCGCATCGACGTCATAATGCCGCAGCGTATCCCTGAGGATCCTGCCGAAGGCGTCGTTTCCGACGCAGCCGACGAAAGCCGTCTTCACGCCCAGCTTTCGCGCGGCCACGGCAAGATTTGCCGGCGCGCCGCCCGGGATCGCCGCAAACACAGCGTTGCCGTTTTTGTCCGTGCCCGTCTGCGTCATATCGATCAGGATCTCGCCGATGGTGGTAATGTTCATATCTATACCGTTTCCTTCCTTGTTCGTTCTCTGAAATCCGGATAACGAACGATTCTTCCATGATATTCAGTATACTGTATAACCCTTCCGATTGCAAGGGAAAAGAAGTATCCGCGCGCATATTTTTGCATAAAAAATGCTGTCGGATCGACAGGTTTCGATTGACAGCGCCGAATCTCCCTGTTAAAATATATACATACTGGTAAATAAATATACAGAAGGGGGTTCTTGATATGACCGGTATATGGCTCATCATTGCGTTCGTCGTGGCGATTGCCGCGATGATCCTGCTGATCGCGAAGCTGAAGGTGCATCCGTTCTTCGCGATCATGCTGATTTCTCTCATCCTTGCGCTGCTGGCGGGGATCCCGCTGGGCGACGTGAAGGATGCAGACGGAAACGTTACAAAGGGGATCACATCCATCATAGGCGAGGGCTTCTCCGGTACGTTCTCATCCATCGGTATCGTCATTATCCTCGGCGCGTTTATCGGAACCGTGCTGGAAAAGACGGGCGCGGCGCTGAAGCTCGCCGACATGGTCATCAAGGTCGTCGGCGAAAAGCACCCGGATATTGCGATCATGCTGATGGGGTGGGTCGTTTCCATTCCGGTCTTCTGCGACAGCGGCTTCGTCATCCTGAACCCGATCCGCAAAGCGCTTGTCAAGCGCACGAAGGTATCGAGCGTTACCATGACGATCTGCCTCTCCTGCGGTCTGTACATTGCGCACGTCTTCATTCCGCCGACGCCCGGCCCGATCGCCGCGGCGGATAAACTCGGCGGCGGCGAACACCTGCTTCTGATCATCGGCATCGGCGCGCTGTGCTCCATCTTCCCGCTGATCGCCGGTCTGCTGTATGCGAAACTGATCGGCAAGAAGATCAAGAGCGCGGACGAGCTGACCGACAACGGCGAAGTCGTCAAGACGTACGAAGAGCTCAAGGCCGAATACGGCAAGCTCCCGAACGGCATCAACGCGATCGCGCCGCTGCTTGTTCCGATCCTTCTGATGGCGGCCTCTTCCGTCGTCACGATGATCGGCTGGACCGGCTTTGCAGCGGATCTTTTCAAATTCCTCGGCACGCCGATCATCGCGCTTGCCGTCGGTACCGTCTTTGCGATCATTCAGATGCTTACGGCAAGGAAGGGCAAGGAGTTCTACAATCTTGCCAATGAAACGCTGAAAACAGTCGGGCCGATCCTGTTCGTTACTGCGGCCGGCGGCGTGCTCGGCAAGGTCATCGGTGCGTCCGACCTGATCCCCTATATTGAGCGATTCATTAAGACATTTTCAGAGAATCATGAAGAGATATTACAGATCATCGGCATTCTGTTCCCCTTTATCCTCTCCGCGATTCTCAAGAGCGCACAGGGTTCCTCCACGGTCGCGATCACTACGACCGCCGGTATCGTGGCGCCGCTCATGGGCGGGCTCGGATTCTCCAAGCCGATCGAGATCGCGCTCGTCGTTATGGCGATCGGCGCAGGCGCTATGACGGTCTCTCACGCGAACGACAGCTACTTCTGGGTGGTCACCAACTTCGGCGAAATGACGCCGCAGCAGGGCTATAAGACCCAGACGCTGCTGACGCTAATTATGGGCATCGCTGCGATGGTTGAGGTTTTTATTCTCAATCTCATTTTCTGATTTGCCGATATCGCGCGCTGTCTCTCCGGCAGCGCGCCTTCTTTAGAGGAGGATGTTATGAATGCATTGCTGCGATCCCATGCGGATCAGATTGTAAAAGAAGCGATCGCTGCCGTGCAGCCGGACGCCGCCGTGCAGCGCGCGCTGAAAAAGATGACGTTCCGCGGACGGCTGCTGCTGGTCGCCGCCGGAAAAGCTGCCTGGCAGATGGCAAAGGCGGCGTCGGACGCGCTCGGCGACCGCATTGAAAAGGGCGTGGTCGTCACCAAATACGAGCATGTCATGGGGCCGATCGCCAACTTTGACTGCTTTGAAGCCGGGCATCCCGTGCCCGACGAAAACTCGTTCAAGGGCACGCAGGCGGCGCTGGATCTCGTCGCCGATCTCAAGGAGGAGGACACCGTTCTGTTCCTGCTTTCGGGCGGCGGCAGCGCGCTGTTTGAAAAGCCGCTCGTCCCCGCGGAGGAGCTGCAGGATATCACCGGGCAGCTTCTGGCCTGCGGCGCGGACATCACCGAGATCAACACGATCCGCAAGCGCCTCTCCGCCGTCAAGGGCGGACGCTTTGCGCAGTTTGTCTGGCCCGCGCGGGTCGAAGCCGTCATTCTGTCGGACATCCTCGGCGATCCGCTGGATATGATCGCATCCGGCCCGGCCTGTCCCGATTCCTCCACGGCGGAGGACGCCATGCGCATCGCGAAGAAGTACGGTCTGAACATGAGCGACGCGTCGCGCGCGCTGCTCGGCATCGAAACGCCGAAGATCCTCAACAACGTGCGCTCGCAGATCAACGGCAGCGTGCGTGAGCTGTGCGCGGCTGCGGAAAAAACGTGCACCGCGCTCGGCTATACGCCGGTCCTGCTGACCGATCAGCTCTGCTGTCAGGCGAAGGAGGCGGGCAGCTTCCTCGCGTCGATCCTCAAGACGCATCAGCCGGACGGACGGGCGCTTGCGTTCATCGCGGGCGGTGAAACGGTCGTCAAGCTCATCGGCAAGGGACTCGGCGGACGCAATCAGGAGCTGGCGCTCGCCGCCGCCGCGGGCATCGCGGATATGCCGAATGCGGCCGTCTTCTCGGTCGGCAGCGACGGCACCGACGGTCCCACCGACGCCGCGGGCGGCTATTGCGACGGCGATACAGTCAAAGAGCTTGCGCTGCACGGTCTGACCGTGGATGCGGTGCTCGGCAACAACGACGCGTATCACGCGCTGCAGAAGACCGGCGGGCTCATCATGACCGGACCGACCGGCACGAACGTCAACGACGTCGCCGTCGCTCTGCTGCACACCTGACAAAACGGATCCCGATCAAAAAAAAGCACGCTTTCGCGTGCTTTTTTTCATTCGACTCTTACGATACGACGAAATCGTCGACGACCGCGTGTTCCAGCTCCCACAGATGGATCGAAGCGTCGCCCCGCGAAAACAGCCGTTTTTCGGTCGGCGTCGGAAAAACGCGGGATGAGAACACCGCGTCCCCGTCGTTGACGAAAACCTCGACGGAGCTGCGGTCGATGAAGATCCTCAGATGCGACAGTCCGTTCGGCAGCGGTCGCACGCGCGTCTCCCCCTGCTCCGTATTGAAGCGGCGCGCCATGCCGGAGCGGTCCACCGTGATCTCTTTTTTCGCGTCGTCATAGACGATGCGGAACCCGCCCGTTCCGTCCGGCTCGGCGAAGAGCCCGAGCTCCAGATCGCCGCCGCGGCTGATCAGCTCCAGTTCGCATACGCGCGGCAGCAGATCGGTCGCTTCAAGGTCGATCTTTTTTCCGCGCAGCGCGCGCAGTGCGTCCAGCGGCTGCTGGATCAGGCGGCGGTCCCTGACGCGGAGCTCGCGCGGCAGCGTCAGGCAGCCGGACCAATCCTCTTCGTCGGTCGGATAGGATGCGTCCGGCAGTCCCATCCAGGCGACCAGGGTCGCCTTGTTCCGGTCGTTCGGGTTCGCGGCGCACTCCGCGGCGTAGGAATCGAAGCCGAAGTCCAGCACGTGGAAACGCGTATTGTCCGGCGTGAAGGTGAGCGTATCCCAGTCCATGTGTCCGAGCAGGTATCCGTTGTGATGCACGCTTTCGCCCCGTCCCGGCAGTTTCAGATG
>JAEEGK010023480.1_pt1 | contig 12855 bp, 6 predicted proteins | sample 8958771 | NCBI WGS metagenome assembly JAEEGK01 (sample SAMN16246547, study PRJNA631951) | gut metagenome | biome: gut microbiome; feature: rumen; material: SC-attached | host: Bos | place: Iran: Karaj | collected 2018-10 | reverse complement strand
ATTTAATTATTCTTGAGGAATTTTCAGGTCGAATGTTCTTATAATCTTCCCACCAAACACTTGTATAATTAATAAAATCTTGAGATATATCTATTTCGTTTTTTCGTTCTTCGTTTAATTGATCTGTTATGCTTGTTTGATTTAATAAATTTTGTTTATCTACTAAAGGTAGTAAACTTATAGTCATTGTGACTGTTCCAACATTTAAATTATTTAAACTAGAAGGTGATTTAAATTCAGCTTCGATTTTATATGTTCCGTAACATAATACCCATCTCCATTCTATTGATTTACTTGCAACTAATTTTAAATTATTTTCTTTGTATAATAATAAGCAAATATGAATTGGAGATGAAATTTTTTTTAATATAGAATAATTTAAATTAATTGAAGATTCTAAAGGATTAAAATCTAAAATGAAAGATTCATCTATTGGAAAATCTGAACCTGTTGGAATTTTTTTTGATTTGTATCGTTTTCCAAAAAAAAGTAAATCGAATATAAAAAATGAAGGTGATTCATTAATTACATTTTTTATGTCATAATCTATAAAATTATGTCCACTATTTAATTTTACAAATAATTTTAAATTATTTGAAGGATTTTCGTTTGAATTTGAATAAGTTAGTTCATTTTGAACAACATTTTGATTATTATTTTGAGGATTTAAATCATTTTTATTTAAACTTTTTAATACTTCATCAATTAAGCCACTTTCTTTAATTTTTTCTAATTTTTCTTTTTCACTTTCGGAATTTTTTGTTAATTCTTGAATTTTTTCAAATAAACCCATTTTATCTAATCTTTCATCAATTAAAGCTTTTAAATTATCCATGTTTGCATTTATAAATTGATTTTCATTAGAATTTCCACTTTCCATTATTAATATAAATTAATTTAAATATTTTTATAATTTTAAAATTAAAAATAAATATTTAAGAATCTATAATTCAAAACTAAAATATTATTTAATTTTATTATAACAACAATTTTATAATAATTAAATTATTAAATATAAATAATATGAACAAAGAACAAAAAAAATCCGTTAAAATAAAAAACAAAGAATTTACATTAGAATCTGATTTAAAAGTTCAACTTGAATGGTTTGAATATTTCAATCAACAATTTCCTCAAATTAAAGAAGAAGAAATAAAAAAAGAAAATAATGAAGAAGAAGAGGAAGAAGAAGATGAAAAAAATAATGAAAAAAAACCTCCATCAAATGCAATAGATTTAACATTAAAAACAAATAATATAGAAACTAAATTAATTTTTCATTGGGGAATTTTCCCATTAAATAACCCAAAATCATGGTCTCATCCATCAAAAGATTATTATCCCAAAAATTCAATAGAATTCGATAAAAATGCTCTTCAAACTGAATTTATTTTAAATTCAGAAAAAACATATCAAAATATTAATTTAAATCTCCCAAAAAATAACAATTATTCAGGAATTAATTTCGTATTTCATAACCCAACATCAAATAAATGGTACAACAATCATCATCAAGATTATCAAATTAAATTTATAGAAAATAAAACAGAAAAAAAACTCATTGATGGATTAGATATACCCGACTTCGCAAAAGATATAATTAAAATAGAATCAAGCAATTGTGGTTGGTGTTTAATGCATAGATTTAATAAATGTTTTGATATAATTCAAAATTTTAACGAAAAAACAGAAAATTCATTATGGAATTGGATTTTTATTTGGTTACGATATTCAGCTCAAAGACAATTAACATGGGAAAGAAATTATGGAACTCGACCAAGATTATTATCAAATGCAATGAATCGTTTAAGTGAATATGTTACTAAAGTTTATTCAAATTCAGTAAAAAATGAAAAAAATTATAAAAATTTATCTGAATGTAAATCTTTCATGTTAAAAGGAATTTTAGCTCAATTAGGAAAAGGAACTGGAAATGGACAAGCAATACGTGATGAAATATTACATATTATGAGAAGATTAAATATTCCTTCAAATCCTATAAATAATTTCTATGAACAATGGCATCAAAAATTACATAATAATACAACACCAGATGATATTATAATTTGTGAAGGATTAATAAAATTTTTAAAATCAAATAATATTGAAGATTATAGAAATTATTTAAGAGAAAGAGGGGTGACCCCCGAAGTTCTAAGAAGTTATAGAAGAAAAATCGAAAATGAACCATGGCATAATTATGGTTATATAGGTGAATTTGAAAATTATTTAAAAATATTAAAATCAGTTCATGCTAGTAATGATTTAGTTATGATGTATGAAGAATGTAGAAATAATTTAGGAGATAAAAACGGAATTTTCGAAGAAATTATAAGATGCAAAGATGATAGTAATGTATTAAATCAAATAGGTAGGTTAACACATGGAAGAGAAGTTTTATATGATATGATAAGAAATAATTTAAATGATATATTTAAATTAAGAGATTTTTTATTTTTAGAAATTTCATTAGAAAGTTATGTAAGACAATTAGTTGAAAAAATCTTACATATAAAATTAAATTTTCAACAATATATTGATGAAATTTCATTAATTTTAAGAAATATAAAAGTAAGTTTTCCTAATTATTCTGAATTTAATTTATGTTATGAAGATTGGTGGAACATTGTAGAAAAACATAAAAATGATATATCAATTGACAATACATTAAAAATAAAATCAGTTTTAGGTAGATTAAGTAGATTATTATCAAATGTTATTGATTTTTATAATAAATATTTTGATAAACAAGGAAAAATTTTTGGAATGAAATGTAATGTTGATAAATTTTATTGTGATTTATTTGCTGAAGAATTAATAAGAGGAAGTATTTTTTTTACATTAAGTGTTTTATTAAAAGAAATTGAGCCGATTATTAGAAAAAATGCACATTTAAATGATTGGATTATTATTTCAAGAGGAATAAAAGAAAATTATTATGGAAAATTAATATTTATTAAAAATTTGCAGGAAGTTCAATTTGAAAAATATAAAGAAAAAACTTTGATTTTATCGGAAAACATAAATGGAGAAGAAGAAATTCCTGAAAATTGTGTTGGATTAATTATTATTAATTCAGAAAATTATCCTGATATTTTATCGCATGTTTCTGTTAGAGCAAGAAATTTAAATATTCCTTTTTCAGTTTGTTTTAATAACGAAACTAATGAAAAAAATTTAAAATTAGTGAATAATAATATTAAATTAAAAATATTAAATGATAAATTTGAAATAGAAAAAAATGATGAAAATAATAATTTAGATGAAAATAATAATAAAAATGAAAATAAAAAAATTGATATTATTGATGTTGGAGAGAAATATGAAAAAATATTTGTTGAATTAAATGAATTTTCTAAAAATAATGTTGGTGCTAAAAGTAATAATACAAATAAAATTTATAAAAAAATTCCAAATATTGAATCATGGATTAATTATCCAGAAAGTTTTTCAATTCCTTTTAATGTAAATGAATATTTCTTAAATTTAGAAGAAAATTCTGAAATTAAAGAAAAAATATCAAAAAACATTGAAAAAATCCAAAATTCAAAAAAAAAATCAATAATAATTAAATTATTAGAAAATTGTAAAGATTTAACAAAACAAATAAAATTTATAGAAAATTCCGAAACATTAAAATTAAAAGAAAAAATTATAAATTTCGGAGTAAAAAATTTTGATCAAGCTTTTTCAGCAATAAAATCAGTTTGGGCATCAAAATTTAATCAAAGAGCTTTTATAGCAACATCAAAAGTAGGAATATCATTAAATAACATAAAAATGGCAGTTTTATGTCAAAAAATAATTCCTTCAGAATATGCATTTGTAATTCATACAAAAAATCCATTAAATAACGATAAAAATGAATTATTCGCTGAAATAGTGAATGGAATGGGAGAATCTTTAGTTGGAGCATATGAAGGAACAAGTTTTTCATTTGTTTATAATAAATTAAAAGGAAATTATGAAATAAAATCATATCAAAATAAAAGTATTTGTTTAAAAAATGAAGGTTTTATTTTTAGAAGTGATTCAAATACAGAAGATTTAGAAGGTTTTTCAGGGGCTGGATTATTTGATAGTGTTCCTATGGTGAATGATAATATAATTGAAATAAATTATAGTAAAGATAAACTTTTTAATGATAAAAATTTTGATGATTTTATGATTAAAAAAATTTCCGAATTAGGAATCAATGTTGAAAAATTATTTGAAGGAATTCCACAAGATATTGAAGGTGTTTATTATAATAATAATTTTTATATTGTTCAAACTAGACCTCAAGTTTAATAGTTTATTTTTAATGTATATTTTATTTTATAAAAATTATTTTATTTATAATAAGAGTAAAAATGTATTTTTTAATTTAAAATATTAAAAATAAAAATTATAAAAACATTGAAATAATTTATTTACTATTTAATTTAGTTTTTATATTATTAAATAAAAATAATAAATTAAAAAATGAAGTTAATTAAATATTATTTAAAAATTAAATAAAATAGTTAAATAACCATATTAAAAATTTAATTTATATATTTTTTATTCTTGTTGATCATTCATTTCTTTTCCTTCTTCATTATTATTTTCATTTTTTCTCAAAAATTTCGCTAAATAAAATAATCCAACAGCAAAGAAAAACAAAACAGAACAAATAATTAAATAAACTGAATTAAAAAGAACATAAATAAAAAACCAAAAACTCAACCATCCACATGAATCTTGAACTTTATCAACACTTCTATAAACAAAAAATGCCCTTACTGTAATAAAAAATCCAGATACTATAAAAATAACTGTATAAATATAATGAATTCTTGCTAATCCTTCTCTATTTCCTCCAGCACAATAAACAAAAATAATTATTCCTAAAATTATTAAAGGATATAAAAATAATAAAATATGATAAATTGCTAGAGTGTGCATATAATCTTTTAAACGATTATCACATCCTGGAATATCATTTAAACCATAATGACATAATATTATAATTTGAATTAAATTTATTAAGAAATTAATTGGATAATTATTACGTGTGTCTTTTGGTATGTTTTGTCTTTGAGGATTGTTTACTTTAATCATTTCATAATGTTGTTCTTCTTCTTCTTTTTTTTGTTCTTCTGACATTATTTTATAAAAATGTTAAATATTAATTTTAAATAAAAATTAAATAATTATTTTATAATTTTTTTATATAAATTTATTCTTTTTTTTTTTATTAAATTTAATAAAATTTTTATTCTTATTAGATTTAAATTTTATATATATTAAATTAATATTACCATTATCAAAAATAATAAAATAAAAATAAATGAAAATTTTGGTTAAATGGACAAAAAAAGCAAACGTTCCAATAAGTGCAATAAGTGTATCACCAGTAAATAACCAAGTAATTATAGGTATAGGAAAAGTAATAATTTTTTACGATGCAATAACAGGAAAAGAATTAAAACAATGTGAAAAACATACCCAAGATGTTACATGTTTAGCCTTTAGAAAAGATGGTAAGTTTTTCGCAAGCGGAGGAAAAGATAACATAGTCTATTTTTGGAAAATAAGTGATGTATCAAAACCAGTAAATAAAATTACATTTCAAGAGCCGATAATTAGAATGGGATACAATCCATGTTTAATGATTTTAATTGCAATGAGTAAAACAAGTCTTTCTTTAAGTAAAGAAAAAGCAGCTAGTAGAGTTCCATTAAATAACACAGGAGTTGATTTTTGTTGGACTAATGATGGAATGAAATATTGTATTGCATTTGAAAATGGCTCAGTTTCAATTAGAGATAAAGAAACAAATAAAGAAGAAAAAAATATTAAATTAAATGAAGATAGACAAGAAAAAATAACATGTTGTTGTTTTTCAAATACAAGATTTTTAAATGGAGATTATGTTTTATATGTTTGCACTTGGGAAAAAAATTTTCATTTATTAGATCTTTTTAATACTCAAGTTGCAGAAACAAAAAAGTTAACTGCAGATCCAATTTCAATTTCTCTTTATAAAGATGATTATGTTTTAGTAGGTACTAATAATAGAGAAATAAACTTTTTTAGTAAAGAAGGAATATTTGTTAATACTATAACTCAAGGAATAAATAGTTGGGTAACTTCAATTAGAAATTTTGATAAATATTCATCTATAATATCAACTTCCAATGATGGAAGTATTATTTGTCATCAAGTCACATTTCAAGTTGTTCATGGAATTTATAATGAAAAATATGTATATAGAAAAAATTTAAGAGAAATTATAGTTCATAATTTATTTACTGGTGAGAAAAATTCTATTGAAACAAAAAGATATATTAAAAAATTAGCTATATTTAAAGATTTAGTCGCTTATTTAACAACAGATAAAGTTTTAGTTCATCAAATAAGTGATGATGATAATACTCGTCCAAAATATTTTATAAAATGGGAAGGTGATTTGAGTTTAATGTTATTAGCATCTAATCATTTAATTATATGTAAAGAAAATCATATTTATTTATTTCCATTATCAAATGATGTAGCTTTAATTACAAATGTTGAAAGAGATTGGAGTTTTGAAACGGATATAAAATATTTAAGAGTTTTAGGAGGTGCCCCAAAACGTGAGGGAATGTTATGTGGAACAAGAGCAGGAGAGATATATATAATATATTTAGATAACCAATTTCCAATATTATTATATACTCATGAAATTCCTGTAAGAAGTTTGGATATAAATTTCAATAGGAAAAAATTAGCTGTAATTGATGATAATTTTGATTTAACTATGATTGATTTACCTTCAAAACAAATATTATGGAAAAATGAAAAAGCAAAATCATTAGCATTTAATTCTGATATAGAAGATATGATTGCTTTTTGGTATGAAGGAAATGTTTTTATAAAAACTAGTGATTTTCCTCCAATTAAAGAAAAAATGACAGGAGTTATTATTGGTTTTCGAGGAACTAAAGTTTTTATTTTACAAACAGCGAATACAGTTTCAGTTTTAGATATATCAAATAGTCAATCAATAATGCGATATGCTGAAAAAAAACAAATGAATGAAGCATATAAAGTTGCATGTTTAGGTGCAACAAAACAAGAATGGATTTTTTTAGGAGTTGAATCTATGTTAAATTTTGATTTTCAAATCGCAGCAAATTGTTTTAAAAAAATAGAAGATATAAGATTAATTAATTTAGTATTAGATTTAGAACAGGAAAAAAAAAATGGTGTGAATGATGATATAATTAGAGGGGATATATATTCTAATATAGGAAAATATAAAAAAGCAGCTAATTTATATATTAAAGGGGGCAACCCAGGAAAAGCTCAGGAAATGTATGCTACATTAAAAATGTATGCTGAAGCTTTAGAAATTCGTGCTAAATATTTACAAGATGGGGATAATGCATATACTGATGAAATATTAAATCAACAAGCAGAATGGCTTAATGAAAATAAAAAATATAAAGAAGCTGGTAATTTATATATGGCCATTGGAAAAAAAAAGAAAGCAATTGAAATTTATGGAGAACATGGTTTATTAGATGTTTTAATTGAAATATGTCGAGGATTAACAAAAGATGAAAATTCAGATTTAATTAATCTTTGTGGTTATTATTTTATGAAAAATAGAAATTATGCTTATGCTGCTGAAGCATATTTAAAATTAGGTGATCAAAAAGCTTTAGTTTATATGAATGTTGAATTACAAAAATGGGAAGAAGCTTTTATTTTATCAAGAGAAAATAAACAATTAAGTGAATATGTTCATCTAAAATATGCAGAAAATTTAGTATTAGAAGATAAATTTAAAGAAGCTCAAGAATCTTATAGAAAAGCTGATAGAGTTGATTTATCAATGAAATTATTAATTAAATTAATTGACAATGCAGTTTATGAAAAAAGATTTAAAGATGCAAGTTTTTTGTTTTTAAGTTATACAACAGATGCATTAACTGTTATTAAAGATTTTGGTGAAAATCTAGAAAAATTAACTAAAGTTGATTTTTCTAAATTAAAAGAATATCATGATTCAGAAGAATTAAGTGATATTTTTAATGCATATGATTATATTTATAAATTTATTGAAGAACCATTTAATAATGATGTAATTAGTACGAATGAACAATCTTTATTTAATGCATCTGTTTTTTTAGTTAATAAAATATCTAGTTTCAAAAGTTATATGTCTCAATTTAAAGCTATTAATCCTAGTTATGTATTTTATAGTTTAGGAATTCTTGCAAAAAAATTTGAAACATTTAAAACTGCCCGATTTTCTTTTGAAAAATTATCAAATTTACAATATCCTCCAAAATGGGCTGAAAAAATAGATAAAGAAATTATGAATATAAGAACAAAACCTTATATAGATAAAGATACACAAATTCCCACATGTTATAATTGTTTACATACCAATCCTATAATAAATGTTTCTGGTGATATTTGTTCAAATTGTGCTTACCCTTTTATTAGATGTGCTCTATCTTTTGAAATATTGCCTTTAATTGAGTTTAAACCCGCGAAAGGAATAAGTTATGATCAAGCGATGGATTTAATTAGATTAAGTACTATTGAAAAATTAAAAAAAAATATTATTAGTAAAAACCAAGATTCAAATGGGGTTCATTCACTTAAAGTTTATATGGGTGATAATGATCAAAATATTTTTGAAAATAAATTATTAGATTTAATAAATGAACAAGAAAGTACAGAAAATTATAAAATGTTGGAATTAGATGAAAGTGTTTTGAAATCTTTAAATGAAAATGAAGTTTTTATAATAGATCAAAGAAATATAAATTCACATTTTCCAGTTAGATTTTTTAAAAATAGGAAAAAAGAAATTGGGGTTACAATGTGTAAATTTTGTTTTAGATTTTTCAAAATAGAAGAATTTGAAAATGCTTTTATAAAAGTTGGAAATTGTTGTCCTTTGTGTAAAAATGTTGATGAATCAATGAAAGGATTTAATTAAAAGTTTTAAAGTTAATAAAAATTAATATTTTAAATAATAAAAATTTATATTAAAAAAATTTATAAATTTTATATAATAAGTTAATTATATGTCTAAATCGAAAAAAAATAATATAATTAAATTAAAATAAAAAAACTAATTTTGTGTTGTTATTGCTTTAATATCCATTGAATTTTCTAAAGGAATTGATAAAGTTGAATTTAAAACTTTAATTTCATTACTATTCATTTCAATACTTTTGCTTATTTTACTTTCTCTATCATATTTATTATTTGGAGTTTTTGAATTTTTATCTTCAAAATTAGTTTCTTTCTTATTTTTATTCATTAATCCTCTTTTTTCACTAGATAAATCATTTTTATTAAAATCATCAAATTCATTAAAAATATTTTTCTCTTTTCTACTATCTATGCTTGATTTTTCATCAACTATTATATTATTAAGTTGTTTTAATGTATTATATTCTGGATTATTTCTACATAAAAATTCACTACAGTTGTAACCTGCACCTCTGTTATATGGATTACCAATTGGACTATGAACTAATTTTTTTATTTCTTCCTTTGTAGAAATATTATTTAATACTAATTTAGTATGATAAATAAATAAACCTGTGACAAATGTCATTTCAATTGCAGTATAAATAAGGGTATATATAGGTATTAATCCATTACATAGACATAAAAAAAATATATTTTTAAATTGGGTATGCATCCCTTCATTAAATTCTTTTCCTTTTTGAATGATTCTACATATATTATATATTGAAAATACAAATAATAATAAGCAATGTATATTTACAATAACTAAATAAAAATAAAAATATTTATAATTTCGCTTTGCAACGCAATTACCTAGCCAAGGGCAGTGATGATCAAACCTTAAAACACAATTATCACATTCAGAACAATGAGCACTTCTAAATGGTTTAGCAATATTACAAGTTTCACATAATCTTGTTTTTTTAAATACTCCTTTATGAACAACTTTTATAAATGTGTCATGACATCCAAAAGAATTTTCATTTCTTTTCATTATACCTGGATCACTAAATCCTGCTAAAAAAAATAATATTATATGTGTTACATTTACAGTTAATAAACATACAAAAGCTGTTATTTTTAATTTTTTTTCCATATATTCACTAAATCCTAAAAAAAGACAACTTGCTATTGATACTAAAATCATTGTAAGGATAAATGGAAAAATACTATCTCTTCCTGTTATTCCGTTTCCTCCACACCAAAAAAAATTCGAACCTTTCCAATCTTTTATTAACTATAATTAAAATTAATTTTAATTAAATTTAAATTTACCAAATGTTTTTTTAAATTATCTTTCATTTTAAAAATAATATTTTAAATTTTTTTATAAATATTTAAAATTATTTATTTTTATTGTTATGAAAAATAATGAAGAAAATAAGGAATTTATTGAAATATATAATTGGATAGATTCTTTTCCATTGTCAAGAAAAAAAAAGTTTATTAATAAAGATTTTTCTGATGGTGTTTTAATATCAGAAATATTAAAATGTTTATATCCTAAATTAGTCAATTTACATAATTATTCTGAAGCTAATAATTTTAAAGGAAAAATATATAATTGGAATACATTAAATGAAAAAATTTTTAAAAAAATTAATATTCCTTTAAACGATGAAATTATTTATAAAATTGTAAAATGTGAAAATGGTATTATTGAACAATTATTAAAAAAAATTCATGATAATTATTTTAATAATAAAAATAATATTAAAAAAACAAATAATATTCATGAAAAAAATAAATTAAAAAATATTATAAATGATAATAATAAAAAAAATTATAAGAATATTGTATTAGATATGGATATTGAAATAAATAAATTAAAAGAGATATTAAAACAAATAAATTATAAAATTTCAATTCAGGAAATGGAAAATTCTGAATTAAAAAATGAAATTGAAAAAATGAAAAAAAAATAAAATGTTTATATTAATTAATTTAATATGTAAATATAAAATATTAAATATAAAAATTATTATTATTATATTAATTATAAATTATTTTTAAATAAAATCATGAAATATTATCATTTTTATGAAATTTTTAATGTTCAATTCTTATAAATGATAATGAATAATTGAAAAAATTTTCAAAATTTTATATTTGGTATTCATATTAATAATTTATCTTTTTTATATTTTTCATTAATCATATATTAATCATATATTTTATTTTAATTATGATTTATGTCCCTTTTTATTAAAAATTTTATTATAATTTTTTAAGTAATATTATTATTATTTTATTTTTAAAAAAAATTTTCAAAAGAATTATCAATTTAATTTATCAATTAAAATATTATTTTTTTTCAATTAAATAAATAATTAAATTTTAAATGAAAAAAATTATAAAAATATATTTAATTTTTTATATAAATAATTAAAAGTAAAAAATTAAAATTATATTAATAATAAATATAAATTAGTTTTTTATTCCAAATAATAATTTGCATCAAATTTTACATTATTTTTTTTGCTTTTTTTCTTCTTATTTAAAAATTCTTTTATTTGTTTAATATTTATATTTTGTATTACTTGTTGACCTTTCCAAAATTTAATTAAAGAAAGTTCATTTAATGTGTAATTTATATCTTCTTGTTTAATTCCTGTTTGTTCACTTATATCTTTAATACATAAATTTCCTTTATTTTTTAATATTGCATCTAAAATTGTTATTGTCCAATATGATTTAAAGGAAATTTTACCCAAATCACTTAATGGTGTTTCAGGAGTGCAAATTTTCCCTAATCTTTTTGCTAAAAAATAAGATAAACTTATTAAAAAATGACCATAACCTTTTTTTTGGAAAGGTGGTAGAATCATAATACAATTTAAATTATTTTCTGATAATTCATAAACTTCTTTACTAAAATATCCTACAATATGCCCACTTTTTATATCATTCTCAAATAATACATAAAATTTAAAATTTGAAACATCAAAGTAAACAAATTTATGATCTAAAAATAATTTGGCGATTAAACATAAATTTTGACAATATAATTTATATTCTTCACCTTTTATTTCATAAACACTTATACTATTGGAAATTCTGTTTTTATATTTAGTTATACTTATTTCAGGGTTAATATCCATTTGATAAATTTTTTTCCATGGTGGATGTAAATAATTACAATTTTTTAAATGCTTAATTAAAGTACTTTTATATTTCATATATTTTAAACAGTATTCACATATATATAATTTTTTATTTGAAATAAATTCATTAGGAAAAGGGCTATAATACCATGTTTCTATTTCATAATAACCTATTATAATTTTTTCAATATTTTTAACTATTACATTTTTAGGTGTCTCTTCTTCTTTATCAGTATAAGCTTCATTTGAAAATAAATTACTTCTTTTTCTCGTCAATACAGAATTATCATTTAAAATGGAATAATTAATTAAATTTGAATTATCTATATTTATATATAATTTTCCATAATTTTTCTTTATTAAAGATTGTTCTATCCACTTATCCATCCTTTTTTCTAGATTCAAAAAATGGACATAATATAATGTTTCTAATGTTTTTTCGTTGACTTTTTTTTTTAAAACTTTTGCATCTATATAATTTTTCTCTAAAGAATAATAAACCTGAATAAAATCACCTTCACATATATTAGTTAAATTTGGTTCTTCTTTTATTTCTTGTCTCATTTTATTATTAATAAATGAATGTGTAAGAAAAACTTATTATTTTTTAATTTTTATAAATATTTAATATTTAAAAATTATAATATTAATAAATAGCTTATAATCAAATTATATATTTATTAAAAAATTAATTATTTAATGAAAAATAAAATAAATCTTTATTTAGAAATATATAATAAAATAAAAA
>JAEEGK010023479.1_pt1 | contig 12855 bp, 7 predicted proteins | sample 8958771 | NCBI WGS metagenome assembly JAEEGK01 (sample SAMN16246547, study PRJNA631951) | gut metagenome | biome: gut microbiome; feature: rumen; material: SC-attached | host: Bos | place: Iran: Karaj | collected 2018-10 | reverse complement strand
AGTTATTGTTTAATTTATATAAAACCTATAAGAAGAATATTTAAAAGTATTTTTTATTTTTGATTTAAATAATAATTTTATAATTAATTGAATATAAAATATAGTTTAGTATTTTTATAATAAAAGGAATAATATATTTTATTTATTCAATTTTTGGAATTTAACGTTCATCCTATAATCATATATTAAATATATGTTCTTTATGAGATTTACAATTTTCTTTTAATATAATAATTACATTCTATATATTTTGCTCTTGAATTTGTAATAACTTTGGTTTAGAAAAATTTTACTATTTGAAATAATATATTTAAATAAATCTTTATTAAAAATCGTAAATCTATTTTTACGTTTACTAAATCATTATAATATGATAATTATTTAAGAAAAAAATTAATTAAATAAAAAATAAGAAATATTTATTTAAAAACTGACCAAAAACTTTTTAAAAATATAAATATAGCAAATAAATAGTTTTTTAATAAAAAATAATATAACAATTTTTATCCTACATAAAATAAAAATCATAATAAAAACCACAAAAAAAAAGAAAAAAATTAAAAAAAATAATTTATGCTCACTTTGATTTTTAGAAATAGTTTCAACTATCCATTTCATATCTTCAATAACTCCATCACATTTAATAACAACACAACATTAATATTCTAAATCAATGAGTATACTATTTATTTTTCCACAATTTGATTAGTTAGAAAAAACTTCATTTTTATCTTGTTTATCATCAAAGACTAAAATTGTTCTTTTATTAATTAATAAACTTTTAAATATATAGAGTAGTTTGTTTTAATCTAAAATCTTCACATGAATCAACAACAAAAACCAATCCATCAATTATCTCATTATATTTTTTCCATTAATTTCTTTGCAGTTTGACATCCTATATCCCATAAATTTAATTTAAAACAGTCTTAAACCACTATTTTTACATTAAATCTTTTTGTTTTCACATGATAAATCTTTTAATAATGTTATTTTACCTGCATTATCTAATTCATATATAAAATTTTCACCTCTTTATCATTCTTTTTTAATTTATGAAGTAAATCTAATAAACCCATTTTTTATGATTATTTTTTTTTTATATTTTATTTTTTAATTTTTTTTTTATTTGAAATGGACATTTTTAACTTTTTCTTTCAAGATTCTCCTAAAGTTACTACTTTTATAACTTTGAGTTGTTTAAGTATAAGTATATTAACTTGGTTTGAAATAATATCTCCTTTATATTTGTATTTAAATTTTGAATTAATTTTTAAAAAATATCAATTTTGGAGATTATTTACATGTTTTTTTTATTATGGAGAAATAGGTTTAAGTTTAATATTTCATATGATATTATTTTTTAGAAATTCTAAATTTTTAGAAAGTTCAGTTTTTAAAGGGAATTCAGCAGATTATATATATTTCTTATTATTTTGTATAACAAATATATTAATAATAAGTTTTTTTGTAGGATTTATTTTTCCTGCAAGTTGTTTAAGTTTTGCAATGACTTATTATTGGGGAAGAAAAAGTAAAAATGTTGAAGTTCAATTTATGGGAATTTTGAATTTTAGAGCTCCTTATTTGCCTTGGTTTTATTTACTTTTTTCTTTTCTTTTAGATTCTGAATTCAAACATGATCTTGTTGGAATGATTGTTAGTCATTTCTTCTTTTTCTTTAGAGATATTTTCCCTAGGATTCAATTGTTTCATTGTTATCAGATTTTGAAAACTCCTCTTTTTCTTAAAAAATTTTGTGATAAGTTTAAATTAAATAATGATTATATTATTGGAAATGATGAAGAAGGAATTATATTTTAAGATTTATTAATAAATGTTTTATTATAATTTATGTTTGGTTTTTTAATTTTGTTATGAATACTTTTGGATTTATTTTGAATTTTATGGGAAAATTTTGGTATTACAGTTTTCTGATTATAGTATGATATATAGTTAAATAATTCTAATTACTTAAAATTTATAATTTTTAATTTTGTTAATAAAAAAAGTTTATTTTAAATAATAAAACAGATGAATTTAAAAATAAATAAAAAACTTGAAAATATTGAAATTGAATGTATAATTCTCAAAAATAAATCAATGAAAAGTTAAAATTAAAAAGAAATGTTTTTTGTAAATAATTTTCAATCTAAAGTCAATAAAGTTTATAATAATAAAGTAAAAAAGAAAAATAATTGAAAAAAGTATATTTAAAACGTCAATCATATATTTTCATTGGGGATTTAAAAAATATAATTAAAAATAATCTTTTGATTTTAAATGAAATAAAATTGGAATTATTTTTAAAAAAAATTTGAACATAAATTAGATAAAATAAAAATAAAATAAGAACAATAATAATCAAAATACAAAAAATTAACAAATTATTTTTAGATTTAAATAAAACAAAAGCAATAAATAGAAATAAATCTCCTTTTAGTATAGATGATTAATTTCTAAAAACAAAAAATATATAAAATATCATAAAATTAAATTATTTAGTAACGGTAATTTATAATAAAAAAATAAATGGTTAATTAAAAAAAATAAAAAAAAGTTATCAAAAATAAAAACAAATTTATATTAAAATTTATAAATATATAAACTCAAGATTAAACTTATTTAAATTAAGGTAAAATTAATTTATAAAATATATGCAAATCATTATAATATAATATCAAGAATAAAAATATAAAAGAATTATCAAAATTAATTATCAAAACAAATATATAAATATAAGAATAATAATAAGTTAAAATCCAAAATCTAAATTTTGTTTACTTTGCTTACTTGTTGAAGTAGTATTATTAGTTTTATTAGTTCCACTTTTTTTACTTAAACCTCTTTTTTTCATAGTATTTTTTTTCAAAATATTATTATTATTCTTATTATATTTAACATAAAATTGTGAAGTTATAATATTTTGATTATCATTAATTAAAACTGGTTTATTATCTTTTCCTTCAGTGAATCTATTATAAAATTTAGTTTGATTTGTTGGATCACTTCCTTTTCTTAAAGAAGTTATTTTTTTATTTGAATTTCTTTCTGAAGATTCAGATCTCTTATCTAAACAATCTAATCTATTCTCAGTAAGATTTTTTATTTTGTTTAAATAATTTTCTGAATCTAATACAATTAAATTTTGAGTATAATTCATTATATTTTTTTCATTGTGGAATATAATTTTAGGTAATTGAAGTTGTTCAAATGTTTCTTCAAATTGATTTGAATTTAATATATTTTGTCTTTTTAATTGTTCATAATTATATATTATATCATTTTTTTCTTCTATTATTTCATTATATATTATATTCATTTTATTAGAATATTTATTTTGGAATAAATTTATTTTTTCATTTAATGATTTTATTTCATTTGAAATTAAATTTATATTTAATTTAATTTCTTCTATCTTATCACATTGGAAATTATAAAGATTAAAAATTTTTTCTTCATATAATTTTTGAATTTCTAAAAAAGAATTAATAATTTTTTTTATTTCTGTTTTTAATTTAAAACTTTCTTCTTGTAATTTTCTTTTAAGAAGATTCTGAAATTCATCTAATTTTTTATTCTTTGAATTAAAATCTTCTTTTAAAAAATTAATTTGTTTAGAAACAATTTCAATTTCATCATTAATTCTTTCTTTGTTAGGTTCAAAATTTAAAATTTTATGAGGATATTGATTATGATTAATTAAGCATTTAGAACAAAAAGTTTCATTATCATATTCACAAATATATTTTATTTTTTTATCATTATGAATAGAACAAATAAATTCTTTTGATTTTTTATTTTTTTGTATTTTTTGTAAAAAAGGTTGAAAAATTTCAAAAGAAGAAATTTCATGTGTAAAAATTTTTGTGTCTATTGGACAACTTATAAGTTGATTTAAATTTGAAATTTCAATCAAACAGGTTTTACAAATTATATGTCCACAAGGAAGTATTAAGGGAATTTTATCATTTTCAATTGAATAATGTAGATTACAGTTTGGGCATTTATCAATAATTTCTTCTGAATTATCTTGTTCGAAAGTTACATTTTGCATTTTTCTGTTTTATTAAAATTCGATAATTTATAAATGGAGATTATTTTTATAAAAATTAATATTAATGTTTTATTTAACATTTAATTAATTAATTACCTTAATATATTTTATATTAAACCAAATAAAAAAACATAAAACCAAAAAAATGATATAAATAAAAAAAAAATAAAATAATTAATATAAAAAAATGTATAATCTCGATGAAGAAGAAGATGAATCAAAATATGGAAAAATAATAAAAGTTTCAGGTCCTTTAGTCGTAGCAGAGAATATGGCAGGAGCAAAAATGTATGAACTGGTAAAAATAGGTTGGGATAAATTAGTAGGAGAAGTAATAAAACTTGAAAAAGACACAGCATCAATTCAATGTTATGAAGATACTTCTGGTTTAACAGTAGGTGATCCTGTATTAAGAACAGGTTCACCATTAGCAGTACAATTAGGACCTGGTCTCTTTGAACAAATTTTTGATGGTATTCAAAGACCATTATCTGTCATTGCTGATATTACTAAAAGTGTTTATGTCCCTAGAGGTATCGATGTCCCTTCTCTTAATCCTGAAAGAGAATGGTTATTCACTCCAGTTAAATTAAAACAAGGGCAATTACTTACTGGAGGAGATGTCATTGGGTATGTTAAGGAAAATGATCTTTTTTATGAACATAAAATTATGCTTCCTCCAAAAGCCAAAGGAAGAGTTAATGAAATTCAACCTGAAGGAAATTATAATGTTAATACTCCTATAATTGAAATTGATACTGATGGGAAAATTAGGAAGTATTGTATGAGCCATTTTTGGCCTGTTAGACAAGCAAGACCTTGTGCTGAAAAAATGCCAGGAACTGAACCTTTATTAACTGGACAACGAGTTCTTGATGCTTTATTCCCATCTGTATTAGGAGGTACATGTGCCATTCCAGGTGCTTTCGGTTGTGGGAAAACATGTATTTCACAAGCTTTGAGTAAACATTCAAATAGTCAAGCTGTTGTTTATGTAGGATGTGGTGAAAGAGGTAATGAAATGGCAGAAGTTTTAAAAGAATTTCCCGAATTGAAAACAATAGTAAATGGAGTAGAACATAATATTATGATGAGGACAATCCTAGTAGCAAATACATCCAATATGCCAGTTGCAGCAAGAGAAGCCTCAATATATACAGGAATCACACTTGCAGAATACATACGTGATATGGGATACAATGTTTCAATGATGGCAGATTCAACATCTCGTTGGGCAGAAGCATTAAGAGAAATATCAGGTCGTCTTGCTGAAATGCCTGCTGACTCAGGATACCCTGCTTACTTAGCAAGTAAATTAGCTCAGTTCTATGAGAGAGCAGGTGCTGTGAAATGCTTAGGTTCTCCTGACCGAACAGGATCAGTCTCCATTGTTGGAGCTGTTTCTCCTCCAGGAGGTGACTTCTCTGATCCTGTCACAGTCAACACCTTATATAATGTCCAAGTCTTTTGGGGATTGGATAAGAAATTAGCACAAAGAACTCATTTTCCTGCTGTCAATTGGTTAACTTCTTATTCTAAATATGAAAGTACTTTAGAAAGTTATTTTAATTCTTTTGATAGTGATTTTGTTGAATGTAAAAATGATATTAAAAGAATTTTACAAGATGAAGAAGATTTAACTGAAGTTGTTCAATTAATTGGGAAAGATTCTTTAAGTGAAGATCAGAAATTAACATTGGAAGTTGCTAAAATTATTAAAAATGATTTTTTACAACAAAATTCTTTTACTGAATATGATTTTAAATGTCCTTTGAAAAAAACTGCAGGAATGATGAAATGTATTGTTGCTTATTATAATTGTGGAATGAAAGCTTTGAAAGAAGGAACTGGTGATAATAAAAAAAGTTTTGATTATATTTTAAAGAAAACTAAAGAAGAATATGTTGATTTAACTAAAATGAAATTTATTGATCCTAATCAAAGTGATGCTGTTTATGAAAAATTATTTTCAGATAAGAAAAATGCTATAGAAGAAAAATTCAGAACTGCGGTAAATTAAAAATAAAATAAAAAACAATAAATAAAAGAATTAATAATATTTAAAACCAAATATTTAAGAAAACTCATTTCTAAAAAAATATTATAAAAAAATAAAAATTAAAAATAAAAAAATTATTAATATTAAAGAAATGAGAAAGAAAAAATAAGAAATAAGAAAATTAAAGTCAATAAGAGAATAGAAAGATAATCAATAATAATTGGTTAAGAATATAAAAAGATATAAATTGTTGTATTTACAAACAAAAAACGATAACATATCTGTTTAAAATGTTGAAAAGAGATTTAAATAATTATAGAAAAATTTTCTTCCTATAACTTTGAAAAAATTGAATATTGAATAAATATCAAAAAGAGGAATAATAGGAAAGAAGCTAAAAAATTATGACTTAAGATTACTTTTTTATTCGAATGAATAATTTTTTAAATATTTTTTGTTTTGAATTTTTTTAAACATAAAATTAAAATTAATTATTTTTTATCAAAATATTTTATATATTTTATTTTTATTTTTCGAATTAAATCTAAAACATTTGAATTTATTTTTTTTTTATTCTTATCTGATATAATAATTTCATTACTATGATTTTTTCTTAATTTAGGACTAACTTTAATTAACTTATGTGTTTTTTGTTTATGTTGAGGAGTGAAATTATGTTTTTTAATATTATTCATAATAGGAATTTTATCTGAAATTTTCTTAATAACTTTATCTTTCATATTATCATAAATTTTCCTAAAAGTCTTTTTACCTAAATTAAAATGATTGTTTTTTCTATAATAAAACCCTCGAAAAACTTTTTGAATAAAAATAACAGAAATTAAAGTTCTCCACCATCTTTGAATTAAAATAATAGAATTTTTATTATAAATTTTATAAGCTAAATTTTCAATAGATTGATTAGTTCTTTCTTTAACATCATAAGAATATCTAATTCTTCTTAATAAAATTGCTTTTTCTTTTGCTTTTCTTAAATTATTCTTTGAATAATCATTTGAATTAATTGAAGAAGAAGGTCTTTTTGAAATTGGAATAGGAATTAAATAAATATTATCTTTTTTGTTTTTTAAGTAATATTCTCCTGATTTTGATTCATATCTTTTATTTCCTGTTAATAATATTTCTTTTTTATTCTTTATTATATATTTATTTAAACTTTCTTTTATTTTTTCATTTCTTTTTTTTTCTCTTGAACTTTGACTTATTTTCATTTGATTAAAAGGAAATTTTTTTTTTCTTTCAGTTTTAGGATATTTATTTTTTGAAGATAAATAAGAATTTTGTTTTATTGTGTTTTCTGATTCTTCTCCTGTTTTAGTTATTGATGTTATTATTATTGAATTACAAGATGATTGTCTTTTTTTTTTATTTATTGGATTTTTGAAAATTTTTTCTGGGTTTATTATTTTATTATTTATTTTTGATATTAATGATGTATTCCTTATAACTTCATCCTAATTTTTTATATATCATTAAAAGTTAAATATACATTTTTTAAAATTGGTGTTTCAAATTTTTTTTTTGTAGTATTTTTCCATCCTAAATACATTAAAATTTTTTAATTAAATTATAAAACTTATTAAAAAAAATAAAAAAAAATATTAATATATATTTTATAATTTAATTTAAATTATATTTTATTTACTTATCATTTATATTACTTATATAATTTTTATATAAAAAATTTCTTATTTTAGAATATTTTTCATCAAATCCTCCTTCAATTATTATTTCATTATTCTCAATTTTAATAGAAACACTTTTATTTTTATCAACAATCGCTTGATTGACAATGAAAAATTTTTCTTCTAAGCCTTCCTCAATTTTTTTTTTTATTTCCATTAATTTCATTTCATTTTTTTTATATAAAAAATTATAATCATCTTCTTTTCCACCATTAAGATTTATTATTTCTTTTTCATTCATATAATCATCACAAGCAACAATACTTAAAATTTTATTTCTTTTTCTTTTTATTTTCAAAAATGCAGAATTAAATTCATATAAATTATCATTTAAATTGTCAATATTTAAATATTTTCCTTTTGATAAAAATGAAGAATCATATTTAAAAGTAAGAATATTATCACTTAAATCTTTATAATAATTTTCATTTTCTTTTAAAAAAGTATATTTATTTTTTAAATTAATTGGTAATTGATTATTTAATTCTCCTAAAAAAATAATTTCATCTTTTGGATTTATTTCATTTAAAATAATACATTTACTTAAAGAATCAATATCAGATAAAAAATTAAAGAATAAAATCTGACAATTAATTTTAATTGATATATTTTCAATTTTTAAAGATAAAGGAAGTGAATATTCAAATCTAAATTTATTTTCTTTTATACTATTTTCATTTTGTTTAAATTTTTCAAAAGAAGAACTAAAAGTTGGATTTCTTAATTTATTTAATTCTTTTATTATTTCTAATTCTTCTTTTGGTAATTTAATTCCAAAATCAGAAAATCTTTCTTTATTATCATAACTAAACATTAAAAATTGCCTTTCTTCAGAAAATAATTTAGAATGTCTTATTTTTAACAATTCTTTTTCTTTTATTTGAATTTTTTTCATATTTTCTTCTTTTTTTTCTTGTTCTTTATTTTTTTCTTCAATTTCTTTTTCTTCATCTTCTTCATCTTCAACATTTTTTCTTTCAACAACAATTCTTTCTTCGAAATTAACAACATTTTGTTTATTGATAAAAATTTGATTTACAATATAATTAATAACACTTCCATCATTAAAATTATTTTTTAAAAGAATCATAACAGTATTTTGATCACTACAAATCTTAGGAAAAATATTATGACTCATTCCAATATTTAAACTTTCAAAACTAGCAAGAATAATATATCTAATACCATTCTTTGGAGCAGGAATATTAGTATCAATCCCTCCTCCGCTATTAATAAATTTATCATAATCTTCCATATATTTAATACAAGATATATATTGAAAATTAAATGGTTTATCAACAAAAGAATAAAATTGTTTACTTATATCAGTACTTAAAAATTCTATTAAACTATTTACTCCATCTGTTATTTCATTACTACAACTTCCACATACTAAAACTTTATATTCTGGTTTATCTTCTCTGTTAAAAGATGTAAAATCTTTTAATATTTTTTCTATTTTTATTATCATTTCTAATGTTACATTCACACTGTCACATGGAATAAAAAAATTTTTTTTTTTATCTAAATTATCTAAAAAAATTCGTTTAAATTGCTTTTCTTCTTCTGTTCTAATAATTGATATTTGTTCATTTATTAATGTGTCTGTTATTATAAAATTTATTCCTTTTAATTTTTGATAAGAAAAAGAATCAGTAATAAATTTTGGTTCTATTGAAAATTGAGGAGCATATAAAAAATTATAAAATTTATAATTTAATTTCCAAACACAACCTCCAAGAGTAAAACCAGAAGGAAGAGGAGTTATTTTTAATTTTATTTTATCACTTGGCTCAATAGATAACTCTATATTTTGTTGAAATTTTAAATCATTAATTGAAAAAAAATATTCACTCAAAGCTTCTATATTCATTTCAAAATTAAATGGATTTTTTCTACTTTCTAATAGACCAATATATGTGTCTCTCATTATATAAATTCCTAACTTGGAAATTGGAGTTGTGGAATATATTTTTATTTTTTTATTTGATTTTAATAATGACATTATATAAGGAAGAGCTCCAAAATAATTTAAACTATTATTACTTAAAAAAATTGCATCTGGCTGATTTTCACTTATAAAATTTTGATATTTATATCTTATTTCTTCTGTAAATGAATCATTCCATCCACAATCAAAAAGTAAATTTAATTTATTTATTTTTATTAAGGTACTTATTGCTTTATCCTTTGACAATGTTAATATTGGTTTTATTTCGAATGGAAATGAATTTGCCATTTTTATATACTAATAAAATTTTTAATTTAATTTAAATATTATATATATCAATGAGAAATGAAATAAAAGCTAATAAAGTTAGAACTCTTTTATTATTAAATACAGAATCAGATGTTGAGCACTTTAAATCAAATAAAACAAAAATGAATTCTATATCTCCTCATATATATTATAATATGTATACTAATATAGAAATTAATATTGAAAATCCTTGTGAATCTTTTTCTTTAGATAGAAAATTTATTTTAGCGCAAAATTTGATTAATAAAGAAAAAAATGAAATTGAAATTGAATTCACACCGATTATAGAAGTTGAATATAAGTTAAAGAAAAAATTAATTTCAGAAAGAAAAAATCAAAATTTTTTTAAACAAATTTCAAATTCAGATTCTTCACCTTTATCAAAGACATCTCAATGTACAAATGAAAATCGTGTTTCTTTAAATCCTGGAAATAATCCTTTTAATATATATAATTTTAAAAATAATGATAATAGTAAATCTTCAATTCAATTTTTAAGACAATTAGCAAAAAATTTAATTAGAAGAAGAAAAAAAACTAAAATGTTAAATGCTATTCATAAAAATGAAAATGTTTTTAAATCTCAAAAAAATTTATCAGTTATAATAATGAAAAATTCAAAAAAAAATGATATTGAAAAATACAACAAAAATAAATCTTCAAAGAATGTTAATTTTCAAAGATATATAAAACAAAAATCTCCGAAAAATTCTCCTACTTTTGGTACTATGAAAAATAAAGAAATTAGTCATTTAGTACATTCTTATTTTACTTCTTATGAAAACAATAATTTTAAAAATAAATGTAAAAATTTACTTCTTGAAAACAAAAATATGATTACTAGTAATGGACCTTCTTTTAATAGAAAAATATTCACTTTAATGAATGTTCAATTAGAAAAAGAAAAATTAATTTTCAAAAAAGAATAATCAAAATAATATTAATGCAAGTAACTTAATTTTAACCTTTGATTATAAATATTAATTGATAATGATAAATAGGATTATCATACTTTTTTTAAATTTTTTAAAAATATTAAATCTATAATATCATGAAAAAAATATAAAATAACTATTATGAATAAAGTAAAATTGTGGAATATTTAATATTTTTAATTTAAAAATTTAATATAAAAAATAAAATATTTTTAATATTTTGTCTGATTAAAAAGTAAATTAAAAGATTAAATATTTTGATTTTATAAAATGGAAATAGAAAAGCCAATATTTTCAGATGGAAGTTATTCTCCAAATTCATATAGTTCATCAAATGAAGCAGATCAATTAATAACAGATATAAATCAAAGAAATAAAATAGGGCAAGGTTCATATGGAAGAGTATATAGATCAGCATATTTAACTGAAAATAATGAAAGAATAATAGTGGCACTTAAAAAAATACCAATTAATATTAATGAAGGAGTACCATTAAATGCAGTTAGAGAAATATCAGTTTTAAAAGGATTAAATCATCCAAATATAGTTAAATTAATAGAAACATCAATAAAAGCACCAACTTCAAAAAAAAAAGGTTTTGTATCCATAATATATGAATATATAGAACATGATATATCATCTTTACTCCAAGCAAAATTTATATTTTCCCTTCCAAATATAAAATTAATATTATATCAAATATTAAAAGCAACCCAATATTTACATGGTAAAAGTATAATTCATAGAGATATAAAAACACAAAACATATTAATAACACATGATGGAATAATAAAATTAGCTGATTTTGGTTTAGCAAGAACATTTAAAAAATTTTACCCAATTAAATTAAGGAAAATGTCACTTAACGTTGTAACATTATGGTATAGAGCACCTGAATTATTATTAAATAATGATAGATATGATATTTCAATTGATGTTTGGAGTATTGGATGTGTTTTTGCTGAGTTATTAATTGGAAAACCAATTTTTCCTGGAAAAACTGTTATTGATGAAATACAAAAAATTTTTGAAATTATTGGAAGTCCTAATAGTGAGGAAATTAAAAGATTTAAATTTTTAGAATCTAATAATGATAATAAATTTTTTGATAATTTAATTCCTTCTGTTAATTATGATAATAAATTAAGAGAGTTTATTAATGAAAAAATGAAAAATGAAATTGATGATGATACTTATGATTTATTATCACAAATGTTGAAATTTAATTCTGAGGAAAGAATTTCTATTGACAAAGCTTTGAAACATAAATTTTTTTCTGATATTGAAGAATTGGAAAAAAATAATGTTTTAAAAAATGAAATTAATAAAATTAAAGGTGAATATCATGGAATGAAATTAAGAACTGTTAAAATTGAACAAATTGAAAATATTATAATTGAAAATGAACAAATTATTGATAAGGATATATATTATAAAAGAGAAAATGAAAAAAAGAAAAAAGGGAAAATATTACAAATTTTAAAAAATGAAGATGATGATTCTGAAAGTGGAATAATTAAATTTGATAATAGCGATAATGAAATAAAGAATAATTTAATGTCTTTGTTGAAATATTAAATAATTATATCATTTAAAATTTAAAGAAACAAATATATATTTTTTTATATGAATAATTATTTAATATAATTATATTTTACAATAAGCACTAAAAGGTCTTTTTTATGTTTTAAATTTTGAATGATAATAACAAAATTTCATTTTTAATTTATCTTTTCCTTTTAATATAATAATTAATTTCTGTTTTTTAAAATTTTTTTTTCAAAATCATTGAAATATTTTCAGTTATTAATTCCTTTACTTAGTATTCAATAAGGTAAAATAATATATCAAAAGAATAGTCATTAATAAAATTAAAACCAATATACTAAAATTATTTA
>JAEEGK010023478.1_pt1 | contig 12855 bp, 8 predicted proteins | sample 8958771 | NCBI WGS metagenome assembly JAEEGK01 (sample SAMN16246547, study PRJNA631951) | gut metagenome | biome: gut microbiome; feature: rumen; material: SC-attached | host: Bos | place: Iran: Karaj | collected 2018-10 | reverse complement strand
GCGATACAGCCATGGTTTTCCAGAGCTATGCACTTTTACCGCATTACAATGTTTTTGACAACGTTGCTTACGGTCTTAAGATCCGCAAAGTGCCGAAGGATGAAATCTATACGCGCGTAATGGAAATGCTTAAGCTTGTTGAACTTGAAGGCCTTGAAAGCCGCATGTCTAACCAGCTTTCTGGCGGTCAGCAGCAGCGCGTAGCCCTTGCCCGTGCGCTTGTTGTAGAACCGGGCGTTCTGCTCTTTGATGAACCGCTTTCTCACATTGATGCAAAACTTCGTGTTGCAATGCGCACGGAAATCCGCAAGATTCAGCAGGCAGTTGGAATTACCGCTGTTTACGTAACCCATGACCAAAGCGAAGCTATGGCAATTTCTGACCAGATTATCATTATGAACAAGGGAAAAATTGCCCAGATGGGTACTCCGCGTGAAGTATACTATCAGCCAAAGAGTGAATTCGTTGCAGACTTTATCGGTGAAGTAAACTTCCTTGAAGGTAAAGTAACCTCTGTTTCTGACGGTGAAATTAAAGCCGACGTTAACGGAACGGAAATCAAATCAAGTTCATTTGAAAAACTTTCTGAAGGCGACGCATGTAAAATCGTTCTTCGCCCGGAAAGCGTAACTCTTGCAGACAGCGGAAAACTCCAGTGTACGGTAACACTTTCTACATTCATGGGTTCTTACCAGTATTATCAGGTTGATTATGCAGGCAAGATGCTCAAGATTACAGATTACAATCCGCGCACGCACAAACTGTACGAAGTAGGCGACACAGCTTACCTTAACTTCGACAGCGAAAATCTGCACATTCTGTAGTTAGCAAAGATTTTGTAAAGAGTTTTTTTAAGGCTGTCCGGTTTTGCTGCCGGACAGTTTTTTTTTTAAACCTATATATAATTTATTATATATGGAAAAACGTTATCTAAAGCCGGTAAATGCATGGGCAATCTCATTTGGTTGTATAATCGGATGGGGCTCGTTTGTCATACCGGGGGCTTCATTCCTTCCGCTGGCAGGAACTGCGGGAACTGCAATAGCTTTAGGAATAGGCATGATTTTTATTTTGAATATCGCATTTAACTTTCATGCAGTTATGAACCGCTGCGAAAAATCCGGTAATATTTTTTCGTATGCAAAAGATATTTTTGGTTATGACCATTCTTTTTTGTGTATATGGTCAATTATTATGACCTATATTTCTTTGCTATGGACAAATGCAAATGCTTTTATTTTGTTTTTCCGTTCTCTGTTTGGAACTGCATTCCAAAAGGGATTTTACTACACTGTAGCAGGCTACGATCTTTTCTTTGGAGAAATTCTTGTAATTCTTGGTGTAATTCTTTTTTTCGGGATGTTTACACAGCTGGATAAACGTATTGTAGCCCTGACAAATACAATTTTTGCTTTTATCCTGTTTACAGGTATTAGTCTTTGCTTTGTCCTTTTAATAGTAAAACTTTCTTCTTTAAATATTTCCATTTCGTCTTGTTTTAAACCTTTTTTTGCTACATCTTCAGTTAATGCCGGACATCCTTTAAAACAGATTTTAAATGTTGTTACTTATGTTCCGTGGGCTTTTGTAGGATTTGAAGTTATATGTTTCGGTACGCGTAAATTTAATTTTTCTAAAAAATATTCCATGCCGATTATGACTATTGCAATTATTTGCGGCGGACTGGTTTACCTGATTATGACTTTGATATCTTCGCCTTTATTGTCAGAAAATCCTCAGCTGCAAAATATTGTTGCCAGGATGCCTTCTAATGCTGCTTATGGAGTGGAAAATGTTAATTCTCTTAACATTGTTTCTGCAATTCTTGGCAGGCCGGGGGTTATCATATTAAAAATCTCTATGTTTGCCGCAGTTTCTACAAGTCTTTTGTGTTTCTTTTCATTAAGCTGCCATATTTTTAATGTTCTTTCTGAAGACAAAGTTTTTCCTGTTTTATTTAAAAATCACAAAAACCGTAACAAAGGCGGAAAGAAAGCAGATGCTATTTTTTTTGTAATTGCAATTTCAATTTTTGCACCATTTATGGGGCTTACAATTTTAAGCTGGCTTAATGATGTCTGTACTGTTTGTGCCTGTATTACATATGCATATATTTCACTTTGCTGTGTAATAGCCGGAAAAAAAGAAAAACGCAGGTTTCTTTATGGGGCAGGAATTTCAGGTTTTGTAGTTTCTATCGTTATATTTTTCTTTCCGTTTATTCAAACTTTCTGGAATACAAATGCAATTATAACAGAATCCTATCTGATTCTGGCAATCTGGGGAATTGCAGGATTCTTCCTTTTCCGTCTTGTGTTTCAGGGGGATAACCAGAATCGTTTTGGCCGTTCACCGAGTATGTGGATTATCATGCTTTTTATAATCTTCTTTTCTTCTACAATGTGGATGCGGCAGATTGTTCACGAAAAGACAGAAATGACGATTGAAAATATCAGCAGATTCCATATGGATATGCATGAAGTAAATAACCTTCCGCGGCATGATGCGCTTGAAAAAAGCGAAAAAAAATATATTCAATTTCAGGTAAATTCTATACAGCAGTCAATTCTAAAAAATACTGTCCTTCAGCTGATTCTTTTTATCTTGTGTCTTTATATTTCTTTTAACATTTTTTCAAATCAGCTTAAGCGTGAAAAGAAAATATATAAGGAAAAAATGCGTACGGAAGAATCAAGCCGTGCAAAAACAGCCTTTCTTTCTAATATGAGCCACGATATGCGTACTCCTATGAATGCAATTATCGGGTATACAAAACTTGCACAGGATAAAAATCTGGATGCAGCAAAAATCCATTATTATCTTGATAAAATTGAATTTGCAAGTAAGTTCCTGCTTGAGCTTATAAACGATGTTCTTGAAATGAGCCGTATAGAAAGCGGACGCATGGAAATTGAACCTGTTCCGTGCAATCTTAAAACTGTTTTTGACGAAGCCTATGATATGTTTGAAATTCAGATGATGCATAAGAATATAAAATATATTGTTGATACATCTTCCGTAAAAAACTTTTATGTACTTTGCGACAAGAACCGCCTGAATAGAATTCTTCTTAATTTAATAAGTAATGCGTACAAGTTTACAGAAGAAAACGGTCGTGTTTGTGTAAAACTTTTTCAGCCAAAAGCAGAATCCGGTGATTATGTAATCAGTATAAAAGATAATGGTATCGGAATGTCTTCAGAATTTGCGGCAAAAGTTTTTAATTCTTTTGAGCGGGAACGTTCGGTTGTTTCAGGCGGAATTCAAGGAACTGGTCTTGGAACAGCAATTACAAAGAAAATTGTTGATTTAATGGGCGGAACAATAAGCGTAAAAACTGAAAAAGGAAAAGGTACGGAATTCGTTATAAAATTGAATTTCCCGATAGTTGAAGCAGACCTTTATGAAAAAATGTCCGGTACAGGAAAGTCTGCCAATAAAAATCCTGCCGTTCAAAATGAATTTGAAGGCAAAAGAGTTCTTCTTGTTGATGATGTAGAAATGAACAGAGAAATCGCAATGCTTATTTTGAAGGCTAAGGGCTTTATTGTAGAAACTGCCGAAAACGGAAAAGAAGCCGTTCAAAAAGTAGAAGAAAATACTGCCGGCTATTTCGATGCAATTTTTATGGATGTTCAGATGCCTGTAATGGACGGCTACGAAGCTTCAAAAGCAATCCGCCGTTTGCCTGATTCTAAAAAAGCGGAAACTCCGATTATTGCAATGACAGCAAATGTTTTTACAGAAGATGTAAAAAAAGCTTTGGATTGCGGAATGAATGCTCATATTTCAAAGCCTGTTGATATAAACCAGATTTTAAAAACTTTGCATGGAATTCTGTAAGCGAAATTTTGTAACCTTCAGCTTAAAGAAGGAGTTTTAACTATATGAATAGACCACAAATCTCAGCAACATCATTTAAATTGATTCTTATTTTTGCACTCGTATTGATTTTTTTAATTCCGGTAATGCTCATCAAAAATCTTGTTTCTGACAGAAAGTATTATCAGAACAATGCGGTTTCTTCCATAATTGAACCGCTGGGCGGAAAAACAGAAATTCAGGGAATGGTAATCGGTGTTCCGTATCATTTTAATAAAGAAGTAACTGATAAAGACGGCAACAGAAAAACAGAAACCGAAACAAGATATTTAATCTTTGCACCTGATGATTACAATCTGGATATTTCTGTAAAACCTTATTATCTTACTCGCGGCATTTTTAAAGTTCCGGTTTTTAACGGACAGATAAATGTAAATGCATCTTTTGCTGATTTCGACTATTCTTTTTTTGATATAAAGCGGAGCGATATTATAGAAAAGAATGCTGTTTTGATTCTGGGATTTTCTAATACGAAGAATTTAAAATCTCAGCCGAAATTGCAGATTAACGGACAGGAGCTTTCTGTTTCGCCTATAAAATACGATTGGATTTCTCCGTTCAAAACTTCTGTTTATTATAATCTTTCAAATCTTACGCAGTTAAAAGATTTAAATCTTACTGGTTCAATAGATTTTCAGGGCGGAGAAGATATAAAAATTCGTCCTGTTGCGCAGAACAATCTTGTAAAAATGGCTTCAGACTGGAAGTCGCCAAGTTTTTCAGGCGGCTGGCTTCCTTATGAGCGTGAATTAAACGAAAACGGTTTTACAGCCGCATGGAGCATAGCAGGATTAAGCACAGTTTATCCTAAAAGCTGGTATGCGGAAAATCAGTTTTCTCCTGAATCGTTTGACGTTTCTTTTATGATTCCTATTGATGCCTATAAAAAAACAGAACGCAGCGTAAAATATGCACTTTTGTTTTTAATAATTCCGTTTCTTGCGCTTTTAATTTCTGAATTATTTTCTTCTACAAAAATCCATCCTGTTCAATACTGTCTGATTGGTTTTGCGGATGTGGTTTTCTATCTGCTTTTGCTTTCAATTTCAGAGCACCTTCATTTTGACGTAACCTACTTAATCTGTTCGGTAAGCGTCTGCCTTGCAACTTTCTTTTACGCTTCTTCAATATTCAAGAATATAAAATGGGGCGCAATGGTAAGCTGCGTTCAGATGATTTCCTACATTTTCCTTTATGGAACTTTACAGGCAGAAGACTATGCATTGCTTATCGGAAGTATCGGCTTGTTCGTCGTAGTTGTCCTTTTGATGTTCATCACAAGAAAGATTGACTGGTACGAACTGGAAAACAGGGTGTAAGATTTTTTATAAATCAACTCTATTTTTCTTGCACTTTAAGACCTGAATGTATTACTTTTATTAGTAGGTTTGATTTTGCACTATAGGCTTTAAGTGGCGGAAAGACATAAGGTTTTGCCCGTCTTTAAGTTTTAAGCGATCTTACAGACCTGATTAAAAAACGTTTTCCGATGGAAAACCGTAGGAGAAATGAATGGAAGTAAATGTAAATCCAAAAAAGTTTTCTGCTAATTTCTTTTCAAAACCATCAAGAATTATTTTGATTTTTGCAGTGATTCTTGTTGTTGCTGGTGCAGGAAGCTGCTTTTTTAAGGTTGACGAAACAGAACAGGCCGTAATTACAAGATTCGGTAAATATTACACGACTCTTGGTCCGGGGCTTCAGATGAAACTTCCTTTTGGAATTGATAAAAGTTACAACGTTCCTGTAAAAGTTGTACAGACAGAACAGTTTGGCTTTCAGACTGTAAAAGCAGGCGTTCGTAACGAATATAAAAATGATATTACAGATGAATCAACAATGCTTACCGGTGATTTGAATATTGTTGATGTTGAATGGATTATTCAGTATAGGATTGTAGATCCTAAAGCATGGCTTTTTAATGTAAAAGAACGTCGTCAGACAATCCGCGATATTTCCCGCTCGGCAATAAATGCCTTAGTCGGTGACCGCGCAATTCTTGAAATTATGGGACAGGAACGTACCACAATTGAAAATCTTGCAACCGAAACCATGAATACAAAATTTAAGGAACTTGGACTTGGCATAAACGTAACGGCTGTAAAACTTCAGAACATTGTTCCGCCAAAAGGTGTTCAGGACGCGTTTGAAGACGTAAACAAGGCAATTCAGGATATGAACCGTTTTATAAACGAAGGAAAAGAAGCCTACAATTCTGAGATTCCAAAAGCACAGGGGCTTGCTGACCAGCAGGTTCAGATTGCAGAAGGTTACGCTTCTGAACGTGTAAACAAGGCACAGGGTGATGTTGCCCGTTTTAATTCTGTTTATGCTGAATATAAACTTGCTCCGGCTGTTACAAAAAAACGTCTGTATCTTGAAACAATGGAAGAATTGTTCGGTAAAGACGGTAATGCTGATTCTGACGGACAGAAAAACACTCTTATCGACGGAGAGTTAAAAAATGTACTGCCTGTAAAAACTTTGAATGGAACAGGCAGTACAAGTGGAACCAGATCTTCGTCTTCTTCTAAAAGATAAGCAGGGAGGGCATAAAAAATGAAAAATGCAAAGGCAGCAAAATTATATACAATGATTCTTGTCCTGGTGGCTCTTGTACTTATTATAATAAAGGCAGGACCTGTATACATAATAAACGAAGGTGAACAGGTTGTAATAACCCGCTTTGGTCAGATTGTAGATACTCACACCGAAGCCGGACTTTATGTCCGTATGCCGTTTATAGATACGATTGTAACTTATCCAAAACTGATTCTTTCTCTGGACGGAGATTCACAGAGAATTCCTACAAAGGAAAATCAGTTCATTATAGTAGATACTACAAGCCGCTGGAAAATTTCAGAGCCGGATAAGTTTTACAGAAGCTTTAAATCTCTTGATGCTGCTTACAATCGTTTAAGCGATATTATTGATTCTTCAACAAGAACTGTAATTACACAGAATCGTTTGAGCGAAATTGTACGTTCTTCAAACATAATCAATGAAAAAAAAGCTGATTCGCAGCAGGTTGATCAGGATATTGCTGAAATTGAAGCACTTGTAAACGTAAGCACGGTAAATGAATCTGTAAGCCGCGGACGTAATGATTTGTGTGCGCAGATGACCGCAGAAGCAAACAAACTTTTGCCGGAATACGGAATAAGCCTTTTAGACATTGTTCCGCGCCAGATAAAATATTCTGACGAACTTACAGAAAGTGTTTACAACAGAATGATAAAAGAGCGAAATCAGGTAGCACAGGCATACCGTTCTTTAGGTGAAGGTAAAAAAGCTGAATGGCTTGGACGCCTGGAAAATGAAAAGCGCCGCATTACTTCTGAAGCATATAGAAAATCGGAAGAAACAAAAGGTAAGGCTGACGCAGAAGCTACAAGAATATATTCCCAGTCTTATTCAAAAGATCCTGATTTTTATGATTTTTGGAAAAGTCTTGAATCTTATAAAGCTACGATGGGAAATTTTGATGCAACGTTAAGCACAAATATGGATTACTTCAAATATCTTTATGCTCCGGACGGAAAGCGCAGATAACTAAATGGAAGAAATCTGTTTTTGCGACAATAAAAAACTGACTCTTTCTACAGGTATGGATGAAGCAGGCTTTGGTAAAACAAGGCTTGCTGTAACGCTTCCTTCAGAGTTTGGCTTAATGGCAGATTTTTCTGCTGACGCTGAAAAACCTGATTTTATTCCGTTTACTTTTACCGGCATTTATTCTGATACAAACGGCTATGTTAATTTGTATTCAGAATTAGCTGGAAAAATACCGGACTCTGAAAGTTTGCAGCCTTTGAGCACTTTGCTTGGCATTCCAGGCGGAACAGCAGAAAAATCTGCCATGCTGGCTGTAAAGGCAATTACCTGTGCTTTATCTTCCGGACAAAAATTGGATCCTGTAGGTGCAGGCGGAATTCTTGCCGGGAAAAACTTTGTTATTTTTTTACCGAAAAAGCTGTTTGAATGCTGTTTGAATTCCCGGGAAAAGAAAACACAGGCAGAACTTAACGGCAATTATTTGTTTAAAGGTCTTTCGCAAGAAAACGGACTTTGTTTTTTGCGTGCTGTAATTGCATACAAGGCTCTGGCAAGAAAGTTTCCGTTCGCAGAGGTAAATGAAGAAGCAAGACAGAAAGATATAATTGATTCGTTATTTTTGCCGCTTGAATATGCGGTAAACGGTATAGACGAAAATCTTTCACTTTGTGTAAATGATGGTCTTTCGCCAAAGGTTAATTTTACAGATGAAAGTCAGAAAAATTTTCCACTTCAGGTTTTGCAGAATGAACTTGGGCTTTGTAAAGACGGAACTTATACAGCAATTTTTAGAAAAAACGCAGTAAGTGAAGGGCAATTTAAAAAACTTTCTGAGTCTTATTTTAATAAAAAGAATTCTAAAACAATGCTTGCCCGTTTTGTGCAGAAGAATAAAATTGCACTTACTGTAATCGGTTCTGTTTTTTTTATTTTGATTCTGTCAGTGAATTCTTTTTTGAGCCGGCTTGAAAATCTTCCTACTACGCGTGGGCTTAATTCTGTTGAAACAATCGGTCAGTTTTACAAGGCGATTCATACGCTTGATGTAGAACTTTTACAGGAAACCGGCAAAGGCGGAGATTTGAAAGGTGTAGAAAACGTTGTAAGTGCAATGTATGTTACAAACAAAACCAGGGAAGGCTATTCAAATGAACGCACTGTTTCGCCGGAAAAATGGTTTTCCATTGCGCCGAAAGAAAGTTACAGGCAGATGCCCTTAATGTACGGGCTTACAGATGTTTTAATTACCGAGCCCGGAAAAAGACAGATAAGTGCAGACTTAGTTAAAAATGCATATTCTAGAAAAGATAAGCCTGCTGTTGTTGCAGAGGATGACGGTCTTTTGCCTGCAGAAGGAGATATAAAAAAGTATACGGTAACGTATTATAGGATTTTTACTTATGGCGAAGATGCTGTTGTTAATATAGAAAAAACTGAAGACTATATAATGGAAACCTTTGCAAAAAAAAGGTGGCTTGTTACTTCTGTGTCTTCAAAAGTGATTTCTGCAAAAGAAATTCCTATGCAGAAAATTTATAATGCCTACGAAAAAGCTTTTGAAGAAAATAAAGGAAATTTTGAAAAAACACGGGAAAGTCTTAGAACCGTGTATGAGTGGATTCCATAATCGGCTCGCCCGGCGTGGAGCAACGCGAAGCGGCCACCGCAAGCGAAGTACTTTGTGCTGAGTGCGGAGGCTGACCGTGAGGGAATTGCGGAAGGCCGGTTGTGCGAATATCAGCGTCTTAAAATGACAATAATACAATAAATGTCATATTGACAAATGAAAACAAAGGCCATAGAATATCAATAATAATTGAGGTTTTTTATGGCAAATATTTCTTATAATCTTGAAAAACAGCACGAAAAAGGAAAACTTCACGCGATTGAAAGAATAAACGCGTTGTGCGACAAAGGCACTTTTACAGAAATTTATTCAGGTGTGCGCCATAACTGTACAAGTTTTGGTATGGAAAAGAAAGATATTCCTTATGACGGAGTTATCACAGGTTTTGGAAAAATTAACGGCAGAAAAGTTGCCGTATATGCGCAGGATTTTACTGTTCAGGGCGGTGCGCTTGGCCTTAAGCACGGTCAGAAGATTGCAGAGCTGATTGATATGGCAATTAAGGCAAGATGTCCTGTAATCGGAGTAAACGATTCTGGCGGTGCTCGTATTCAGGAAGGTGTAGATGCGCTTTGCGGTTACGGTGATTTGTTCTATCAGAATGTACGTGCTTCCGGTTCTATTCCGCAGATTTCCATTGTTGCCGGTCCTTGTGCAGGAGGAGCTGTTTATTCTCCTGGAATTACAGATTTTATTTTTTCTGTTGATAAAATAAGCCAGCTTTTTATTACTGGTCCTAAGGTTGTAAAATCTGTAATGTTCCTTGATATTTCTGCAGAAGATTTGGGAGGAGCTGCAATTCATTCAAAAAAATCTGGTGTTGCCCACTTCCGCTGTGAAAACGAAAATGACTGTTACGCTAAGGTCCGCAAACTTTTGGATTATATTCCTCATTATTACGGCGATACATTTAACAGCACTGAAATAACTGGCGGTTCATCTGCAAAGTTTAAATTCAATGCAAAGAAGATGCAGAAGAAAATTACAGAAATTCTTCCTGAAAATACAAAGCAGGGATATGACGTTCGCGAAATTATCAACTGCACGGTAGATGAAGATTCGTTCTTTGAAGTAATGGAAGAATTTGCGACAAATGCTGTTGTCGGTTTTGCAAAGATAGAAGGCCGTTCAGTTGGCATTGTTGCAAATAATCCTGCGGGGCTTGGCGGAGTTCTTAACTGTGATGCAAGCGATAAGATTGCACGTTTTGTGCGCTACTGCGATTCATTTAATGTTCCGCTTTTGACTTTTGTTGATGTTCCTGGCTTTATTCCAGGACCTGAAGAAGAACAAAAAGGTATTATCCGCCACGGAGCAAAAATCATCTATGCTTACAGCGAAGCTTCTGTCCCGAAGGTTACTGTAATTATCCGCAAGGCATACGGCGGTGCATATATTGCAATGTGTTCAAAGCATCTTGGAGCAGATTTTGTTTATGCATGGCCTGCTTCTGAAATTGCAGTTATGGGTGCAGAAGGTGCTCTTGGCATTCTTTATGCAAAAGAAATGAAAGATCCTTCAAAAGCTGCATTTGTTGCAGAAAAATCCGAGGAATATAAGAAGACTATTATGACTCCGCTTATTGCACAGCAGCGCGGTTATATTTCTGAAGTTATTAATCCGGAAGAAACCCGTGAACGCGTTGTAAGAAGTTTTGCATTCCTTGAAACAAAGACTGCAATGGATAAGCCGCTCAAAAAGCACGGTAATATTCCGTTATAATTTTTATACTTTGATTTGCGTACTGCAGAATACGCAGATTATCGCTATAGCACACTAAGCCGCTCCGTAACCGGAGCGGCTTTTTTTTTAATAAAACAAAACTGCGTTGGCTACCAGAAAAGACTCGGCTGTAAAGCACAGTGCAAGGTAATAGGTATCCGACTTCGACCGCCTTGGCGGTCTCGCGCACCTTGCAGGTGCTTTACAGCCGATCTGCTTTTCTTCCCGCCACCGCAGGTTTGCATTTTCTATTACAAGAAACCCGACATTTTGATTACATTTATCGTTTTTATAAAAATCAAAAAAAATAATCATATCTCTCCATGATAGTCTGCAATTCTATAATGGCTTTATTGGAGGATTTATGAAAAAACAATTCAAATCATTAAGAGAACTTTTTTCACTTTTTGCATTAAGCATTGTATTGGCATTATTATTTGCCCCACTTCCACTAATTTGTGTAGAAGTAATTATGTGTTTAGATTTATGCTTTGCAGTTTTCATTTTATTCATAACTCATAAAAAGAAAGAAATAGATTTAATTAAATTCCTGCATTTGATTCAGTTCTTTTGCGTTTTAACATGTTCGGCTTCTGTTTTAACGACCAGATCATTTTTAAGTATTACAGATATTGAAGACCAAATAAGGATAATTGTTGTTATTGGTAAGTGGATTTGCAATGAAAATTGTGTAAAAGGATTTTTTACAACAATACTAATATGTTTCATTATCTTAGATTTTTGTTCCCGACATATACAAAGGGCGAATGATGTTTTTGAAATGAAAAGACACAAGATTGAAGATGACTTATATGAGGAAATTCAACGAAAAGTAATGGAAGGTGAAATCTCTGAACAAGAGGCTTCAGAACAAAGAAACAAGTATTATGATGATTATTATAATAATAAGTATAATTCTGTTAGATTGGTTTCTGTAGGTAAAATTTTAACAGACTCAATAAAAGCTTTCATTTCTTTATATATAATTACTGTAGCTGGAGGTACAACTCTTGGTATTATTGAGCTTAAATTACCATGGGAAGAAGCTCTAGACCAATATATAATGCTTTCTACCGGTTATCTTGTATTCTTTATTATTCCGTTTCTTTTGGCTTCATTAAGTTTTCGTACAAAATCAGAAATATTTTTTTAACTATCGCTACATGATAGTTACACATGGTTATATTGGAACTATGAATGAGATGGATGAACCTTGTCCTGAAATTAAAGAAATGATCTATCGGTTTACCGGAGAATTCTGGAAACAAATCTATTACTTTCTTTTGAATGGATTTATAGAAAATAATGAAGTTTGTTTGTTGGTTCTTCAATGTTGTAAATTAAAACTAGATAGAGTGGAGGAATAGTCGTATGTCCGTAAGAATTGATGGAAACTTGTTATTGGAAATTCTAGAAGAGACACCTGCAACTCAGAACATTATGCTCATGGGAAAACATGGAATCGGTAAATCTCAGATTTTGGAAAAGTTTTTTACTGCAAAGGGATGCAAGGTTGTATCTTTGTTTTTAGGGCAGATGAGTGACCCGGGAGATCTGATTGGTATTCCACACAAGAACGAGGTAACTGGCCACACAGAATTTATGCCACCATACTGGTTTCCGACGGACGATACGCCAGTCGTACTGTTTTTGGATGAATTGAACCGTGCCCGTCCGGAAGTCTTGCAGACAATTATGGATCTTGCCCTAAACCGTAAGCTTGCCGGGCGTTATCTGCCTGCAGGTAGCCGCATTATTTCTGCCGTAAACAATGGTGAAGAATATCAACTTACGGATTTGGATCCGGCTCTCGTATCTCGCTTTAATATTTATGAGTTTGTTCCAAGTGTACAGGATTGGCTTTTATGGGCAAACAAGAATGGAATTGATGACCGCATTATAGATTATATTTCTGCAAATCCTAAAGGATTGGATAATCAGGTTTCGGTAGAAGACTTGGATAATCTTGAAAAGACACCTGATCGCCGTGGATGGGTACGTGTTTCAGAAATCATCAGCGGGAAAAAAGTACTGAAGCAGAGTCATAAGAGCATGATTGCAGGCATTAT
>JAEEGK010023477.1_pt1 | contig 12855 bp, 7 predicted proteins | sample 8958771 | NCBI WGS metagenome assembly JAEEGK01 (sample SAMN16246547, study PRJNA631951) | gut metagenome | biome: gut microbiome; feature: rumen; material: SC-attached | host: Bos | place: Iran: Karaj | collected 2018-10 | reverse complement strand
GATTATTAATATGATTATTCAAAATTTGATTTTTATTGGTTGCTAATTTAAAACTTCTAAATTTTTGAAAATCATTAAAATTTTGATTAACACTTTTATTAATATGACTTTCATTATTTAATTTTTTTTGTTTTTCATTAATTTTATAAATTTTAATTATTTTTATTAAATTTTCCAAATCTAAAGTTAAAAATATAATTTCATTTTCGATATCATTTTTAATTAATTTTTCTTCTTCTTTTTTTAATAATTTTATAATATCAGTTAAAATATGTTTCGTATATAATTTAATTTCTTTTCTATAAATAATTTCATCAAAAATTTTAGATAAAAAAGTGTGTTTTTCAAAAAAACTATCGCTAATATTTAAATCCAAATTTTTAAAGCCATTTTGAATTAAATTTTTAATAAATTTAATAAAAATTGGTGAACATTCATTTTGAGTAATGTCTTCAAAAAAAAAATGACATAAAATTTTTGCTATTTTTGTTTCTTCTTCTTTATTTAAAGAATTAATTAATTTAATTAATAATTTATTATTATTACGAAATTCTAATAAATATCTTTTAATTGAAGAATAAAATTGTAAATCTTCGTTTTTACAAATTGAAATTTTAATTTTATTTTTTGGTTTATTTGTTGTATCAATTCCCAAAAATTTTAAATTATTTTCAGTTAAAAATCGACATTTTTTTTTGTATTTATAAAATTTTGTTAATTCTGAATTTAATTCATTTTCAAATTTATCAACTTTGTCATTTATGTCAAAAAATGATAAATAAACCGTTTTTAAATCTAATTGAATGTTTCTCCAATTAATTTCCATAATTAATAAAAATAATTTTTTTTTTAATATTAATAATAATTATTTTTTTTAATTAATTAATTAATAATATTTTTTTATCTTTATTTTCATTAAGTATTATTAATAATTTTTTTTTTTGATAATGTTTTTATAATATTATTTTATTAAATATGAATCCTTATGATAATCAAAATAAAAATATTCAATTAATGTTAAATTTTAATTTACTTTCATCATTAAACAACCCAAAAATAAATTCTCATTCAAATCAAACATTTCAACAATCATATTTTTATCCTCAACAAATTCCCCAAAATCAATTTTTAATGAATCAAAATATTTTATCATATCAAAACTCAAATTTCTCTAATAACAACTACATAAATTTAAACAAACAAAATTCAAGCATGTCATTTCAATCATATGATGATTCTTTTTCAAACAAAAATTGGCCTTTATTTTATAATGTTCCTTTTTATTTACCTCAAAAACAATATTACACAACATCAAATTTTTATTTAAATCCTTTAATTAATAATAATAATAATAATGAATTTAAAGAAATTAACGAAAATAATAAAAAAGTTTTAGGAATAAAAACCGCAAAAAATAAAATTATTATTAATTCAGAAAAAAACGAAGAAAAAAACGAAATTAAAGAAAAATTTATTAAAAAATTAAATTTTTTAGATGAAGAAAGTCAAAAAAATGATAATAAAAAAAAAAGTAATTCAAAACATAAAAGTGCGCCAATTAAATTAATTTCAGATAAAAATAAATTTAATGCAATTATTTTTGAAACACATTTATTAAAATTACAAAATGAAGACAATTTTAAAGAAAAAAAATATAAATGTTCTCATCCCGGCTGCGATTTAACATATAAAACGAAAAAACAATTAATTTCTCATCATAGTAAAATGGACATTGAATGTCAAAGAGACACAATTTTATGCTTAAAATTAATTGCGTATGCGAAAAAAATTATTTTGAATAAAATAAAAAAAAATATTTTAAAAAAAGATAATTTAAAATTTATTATCGAAAAATATGAAAATGTTATTAAAAATATCGGATTAAAAGAATACGCACAAATGATTTGCGGAAATAATTTTCAAGATATTATAATTTCTATTAATATGAATAATGAAAATATTGAAAATAATAATTTAAATTTAAAAGAAGAAATTTTTTAATTTTTTATTATTGATTTTATGTATTTATTTATTTATGATTTCTATATTAAATATTATATATAAAATAATTAATGCGTAATTAATTTATAATTTTATAATTCTATAAAAATATTATTTAATTATTTTTAATATATTTTAATATAAAAACATATTATAAAAATTTATAAAAAATAAAAAATAATTTAAATTTTTTATTAAAAATAATTATTATTTAAAATAATATGTAAATTAAATATAATTTAATTTATTATAAATTTAGATTAATTTTAATAATTATCATTAAAATTATTTGATATTATAATTTCATATTTATTATTAAATTAATTAATAAATATTATTTATTAATTATAAAAAGCAGAAAAAAAATATAATTATTATTATTTAAATAATTATAAAATAATAAAATCAAAATAATTAATATTATTTGATTTATATTTATAAATCATTTTTTGAAAAAAAATTAATTTATTTATTTTAAACTATATTTAATTTATATTAAATAATTAAAATAGTTTTATATTTGAATATAATTAATATAATAATTTATCTAAAAATAAAAATATAAAAATTATGTGTAATAATTAATAAAATAATAAATAAAAAAATAAATTTATTGAAATTATAAATATCAAATTTAATAAAAATATTATTTTTCAATGAATTCATCATATGAAGAAAAGCAATTTTTATTAAAGTAAAATTTTTATTAATTTTAATATTTTAGTATTCTTCATAAAAAAATAACAAATGAAAATTTACAAATAAACAAAGAACTTTTTTTAATAAAAGATTCTTATAAAAACATCGATAATTTTTTCACATTATTAAAAAATAATTACTTTCAAATTAATAATTTAAACAATCAATCATTTTCAATAACAAATTTATCATATTCAAACAATAATAATAATAATAATAATAACATCAACAACACAAAAAATAAAATTTTTAACATAAAAAAAATAAAAGACAAAGAAGCAGAAAAAAAAAGAGAAATTGAATATAAAAATAATATTCAAAATAGAAGATATAGTAAATATAGAGGCGTATTTAAAAACGGAAATAAATGGCAAGCTTTAATTATGATAAATAGAAAAAAAACGTACATTGGAAATTATGAAAGTGAAGAAGAAGCAGCGAAAGTTTATGATGAATATGCTTTAAAATATCATGGAAATAAAGCAAAAACTAATTTTAATCATGAAGGAAATTTAAATTAAATTTTAATAAATTATGTAAAAAAAATTTTGATTTTAATTTTGATTTTAATTTTTGTTTTAAATTATTTGTAAATAATTTATAAAATAATAATGATATTATTTATATTAATAGAAAAATAAGTCAAATTGATTATAAATAAAATTAAATATAAATTTTAATTCAAAAATAGTTTTTATTATTTGATTATTATAAATATAATTATTTAAATATAAAAAACATGCGTTTTTTTATTTTTATTTTATTTTTATCATTTTATTAATAATAAATTAAAAATAATAATAATTTTTTTTTGAAGATTTTGATAATTTTTTAATTTTATTTAGTTTTTTTATAAAAAAAAATAATTTTTTATTTTTATTTATTTCCTTTTTTATAATGATAATAATAAATTTAAAAATAGAAAAATATCATTAATATGAAATTTTTTTATATAAAAATTTAATATTAATCATATAAAAAAATTATTATTAATATTAGCTAAAAACTAATAAAAATTAAAATAAACAAAAGAATCTCAAAAAAAAAAATTATTTTACTCATTTTAATTATTAATATAACATAATTAATTATTTATATAAATAATTTTAATTAATTTTAATATAAATTTATATTAAAAAAAAAATTAAATAAAAATTAATTATAATTTCTAATTTCATTTTTAATTCCACTTTCTTTTAAAAATTTCTCTAATTTTTCTAATTTATTTTTAATTCCAATCAAAGGATTATCATTCAAATTTACACCAGAAAAAGAAGAATTTTTTGAATTATTACTATAATTATATTTTAATTTATTATTATTTAAATTATTATTATTTCTATAAAATTTATAATCATTATTATTATTAATAATATTATAATTATACAATTGAGAAGGATGAACATTTTTATATAAAGGATCATTATTATAATTTTTTGAAAAATTACTATTATTATTATTATAATTCATTGTTTTATTTAAAATTGAAGATGGTGTTAAATTATTTAAAATATTTGAATGAACTATTGGAGTGTTATTATGAGAAAATGTTATTTTCTTTTTGGGATTTTTCGTTAAATTTGTTTGGTTTTTTTGTTCGGATAAATTTTCTTCTTCGAAATTTTTTATTTTATTTGTGTCGTTATTATTTATTGAATAATTGGATTTTAAATTGCTGCTTGTTTCATTGGTGTTGTTTTTTATAAGAGCTTCTTTTGGTAATTCTTCAGGAACTAAATCTGATGTTAATTGATTATTATTATAATTATTATTATAATTGTTATTATAATTATTATTATAATTATTATTATTAACATAATTATTATTATAATTATTATTATAATTATTATTATAATTATTATTATAATTATTATTATAATTATTATTATAATTATTATTATTATCATAATTGTTATTATCATAATTATTATCATAATTATTATCATAATTATTATTATAATTATTATTGTCATTAATATTATTATTATTATAATTATTATTGTTGTTAATATTATTATGATTATAATTATTATTATTATTATAATTGTTATTATTATTTAATTTTTTATTTGATTTATTATAATTTTTATTTTGAGAATTATTTTGAAAATTTTGATAATTATTATTATTTGAAAAATTATTATTATTATTTAATTCATTATTAATATTATTATTATTATTGTTATTATTATTATTATTATTATTATTGTTATTTTCAATATTTTTTTTTAAATTTTCAATAATTTGATTTAAATTATTAATTTTATTTAATAATTTTTGTTTTTCAGATTTTTCTTGATTAATTTGTTTTAAAAGATTTTTATTTTGAGAAATAATTTTTTGAATATTTTCATTTTTTTCATTTTCATTATTATTATTATTATTTTTTAATAAATTATTTTCATTTTCTAATAAATTAATTTTTTCTTTTAAATTATAAATAATATTTAAATTTTTTTCAAAATCATTTTCATTTTTTTCTTTATTTTTAATAATATTTTTAATAATTTCTCCATAATTTTCAAATTCATTTTTTAAATTATTGTATTTATTATTAATATTATTTAATTTTTCTTCATAAAATTTATTCGTTTTTTGATAATTATAATTTTCAAATTCAAGTTCAGAAATTTTTTTTTCTAAATTTGATAAAATATCGTAATTTAAAATTCCATTTGTTTTAATATTATTATTAATTCTATTATTAGTAATATTATTATTATTATTATTATTTTCATTATTAATATTAAAATTATTATTATTTTTAATATTATTTTTATTTAAAATATTATCTTGAATTAAATTTTCATTATTAAAATTTTTATCATCAAGTGACATAACAATAATTATTATTATTATTATTATTATTAAATTTATTTTATAAAATTAAATAAAAAAATAAATAAAAAAAAGTATAAAATAAATAAAAAAAATTCAGTTATTTTAATTAATAATAATAATTAAAAATAATTTTAAATGTCATCAAAAAATGACACAAAATCAAAATTAAAAGAAATTTTATTAAAAATGAAAGAAGAATATCCATTAAGTAATTTATGTGAATACATAGAAAATGAAACGGGCGGAAAATTTACATTTTTAACATTGCGAGAAATAATAGATAAATTATATATAAATTTACCTCAAAATGATAAAATATTTTTGTTGAAAAATTTATCATTAAAATCTTTAGGAATTAATAGAGAAAATCCTTTAATTCATTTAACATCATTATTTAATTTTTTTAATTTCATTTTAGATGAAACGATTTTAGCACCTTCTTTATTTTTATACAAAGTGGCTGATATTTTAGAAAATAAATTTAAAATTTCAACAATGGAATTTATGTATAAATTAAATTTAAATTTAAATGATGAAATTAATATTAATAAATTTTATGAATCAATTACTTTTAAATTAGGTTTAGATCAAATTTCGAGTATTGTTTTATTTAAATGTTTAGATTATAAAAAAAGAGGAAAAATTATTATTGAAGATTTAATTTTAGTTTTAGATTCGTATAGATCAGATTCTTATAGTAATAATGAAAATGTAAATGAAAATGAAACTGAAAAAAATGCTTTATTATTAAAAATGTTTTTTGATAAAAATTATATTACTATTGATTATTTGTTTGAAGATGCGGAATTTAATTACTTATATTACGACGACCTCAAACGTAAAATAATGAATGAAATAAACAAATCAAACCAACTCAACAACAACGAAGACATCAACACAATAAACGAAAAAACAGTCGATTCCGTATTAGTATTTTTAAGTAAAAACGACAAAATTTTCAAAGATTCTTTCACAGAATTTCTACCTAAATTCACAAACACTCAAAACAAAAATTCATATATAATTCTAAATGAAATTCAAAAATATTGGATAAATAAATTTTTAGAAATGATCGCAAGTGTTTCAATAACATCTTCAATGATTTTTGAATCAGCTCAAAAAAATAAGAATTTAAATGTAATTAATTTAGAAGATTTAAAACGTCAATTAAAAATTTTATTACCTTCAGGAAGAATCAATCAAGAAGAAGCAAATAATATTATGGATTCTTTTGATATAAATAAAACGAGATTAATAGAAAAAAATCAATTTTTTGATATTATTAATCAAATTCAAAATGAAAAAAAAACTCTCGAAAATCTTAATTTAAAAAATAATTATGTAAATCAACCAAAAAAAAATATTAATTTATTTAAAAAAGGTGTAAAATCTATTAATTATCATTTATTGCCTGTCAAAGGAAATTATAAAATTTTGGAAAGTTTAATTAAAGAAATTGAAAAAAATTTGTATTATGATGATAAAAAAAATGATGGTGTTCAAAATTCGTTAATTTTTAAAGAAAAATCTGTCGATCAAGCTGAAAACGCAGCTATTTTTGAAGAAGAAGATGAAAATGGAAAAAAAACGAAAATTTATCAAAATAAAATAAACGAAAAAGAACAAATTTCTTCCGAATTTGAAGATGAATATAATTTAATAAAATCCTTAGAAAATTTTAATTACGAAAAGAATTTTTTTCCCTGTTTCGATTTATTCAACGAATTAGTTTTAAAACAAACTTTCCCAAAAAATTTCATAAACAAACTCATAAAATTTTTAGACAACGACAAAGACGGTTTTATTTCAATAATAAACATAATAAATTTTTTATTACATCAATTAAAGCATCGAAGCACAAAATTATTATTAAAATTTCTCTACAACAAAATTTACAAAGAATTTAAATTAAATTCATCCGAAGATTTTATAATAAAAAATAACATCGATTTATTCAATCAAATTTACGTCAACGATTTATGCAAATTCATTAATAAATTATCAATCGATTTTTCTTTATCAAAAAAATTATACGACGAAATGATTAATATTTTTCCTTCGCCTGTGACATACAAAAATTTATGTGAATTAATAGACGAAAACAAAAACGTAAAATTTAATAATAATTCACATAATTTAATTGATATGAAAACATTAGAAAATTCAATAAAAAAAATCATATTCAAAATCATTGATGATGAAAATTATATTTCAAATGATTATTTAAAAGCAAAAAATTTAAGAGAAAATTTAAAAACAATTTTAGATAATTGCGATGATGTTATGAATTTACAAAATTATAATATAAATTTCGCTAAACCATTAGAAATTGAACCTTTGATTAGTTTGACAATTTTTCAATTATTAAAAAATATTTCACCTTCCGGCGAACAATTAATATCAAAAAATGATTTAATTTCGTTTCTTGAAAGTTATGTTTCAGATAATGAAAATATTTTAGAAGAAAATGAAAAAAATGATGATGAAAATGAAAATAAAATTAGAGAAATTATTTTCAATTTGGAAAAAAATGGACCTAATTTTAAAACCGCTATTGAAAATGTGCCTTTTAATAAAAATGGCTATGTCACTGTGGCTGAATTAAAAAGAACGTTGAATGAATTTTATGATGGAATTTTGAGTAATAATAATTTAATGAGTATTATTAATGATTTAGATCCGAATAAAACTGGGATTATTTCTTATGATCAAATTGAAATGTTTATTTATGAATATGTTTTTGATAAAAATAATAAATTTAGTTTGAAATTAGAAATAAAATACATCGCAAGTAACATTTTACAAAGTAATTTCAATAGCGCAAATGATTATTTCAACGACCCAAAATTTCAATCTGAAATTGAAAATTACAACAACATAACAAAAGAAGAAAATAGAATATTATTAAAAGATGTAGGTTCATCAAACAAAAACAAAGATGAATTATTCGATGAACTATGTAAAAAATGTGAAAATAAAAATGGTTATAACATAGACATTTTATGTGATTTAATTAATGGCTACATTATTGAATGTATTGATTATGAAGATTTTGATGAAGATTTTTATGAAGAAAATGAAGAAAAAATTGAAACAATTCCAGAAAAAAAAATTATTGAAGAAATGATGAGAAACATTGGAATAGGAAATAAAGGAAAAATTTCTATGTATGAAATATTAAAAAATATTAAAAAAGAAAATAGAAAAAGTATTATTAAAATGATTGATAAAAAACAAATTGGTTTTGTTGATTTTATTAAATTAATTAATAAATTAAGAGAAATTTATGGAACGGAAATTAATTTAAATTATAAATTATGTGCTCAATATGTTTTTAAAGTATTTATAAATAAACCTGAATTAATTGATGATTATATTTTAAGTAAATTTGAAATAGATGATATTAATAATTACGTCACAAAAAAAACTTTATACAGCAAATTTATGTTCGCCTTCGCAAACGACAAATTTTTATTCGAAACCTTTTACACAATTTTCAAAGAAAAAAAAGGTCAAAACGAAGGTAACATAAATCTCCAAAATTTATCAAAATTCATAAAAATGAACAACATCGAATCAAGAGATTTATTATTAAAACCCTCAAACATAAACGAATCAATCGAAAGCAAAGAAAATCCCGCAATAAACATTCGTTCAATTTTAATAAAAAAAAACACAAAAATTCGTTCAATAATCGAAAAAATCAACGTTCGCGGGTCAAAATTAAAAAAAGATGGAACAATAAAAGAAGATTACATTAAAATTTTATTATCAACGAAATTTAATTTCAATGAAGATGAAATCGAGGATTTTTTAAATTATTTTCGAAAAGAAGAAAATCGCTTTGATTTATTTAAATTATTCAATTTCGATCCAAATCACATAAATCAAAGAAATTTCATAATGATCGAAGAAATAATTCCAAAAATCAAAGAATCAATAGAAAAATCATCATTTAAATCATACAAACTTTACATTAAAAACATTTTCGATAGCGAAAACGAATTTTTCGACATTGTTGAATTATACGAACATTTTAGTAAACTTTATTTATTAAATTTATTTGAATGTTTAATATGTTTAAATAACAATGATTATTTATTAATAAGCAAATTTTTTAATGAAAATGGTTTAAAAGAATTTTTCCCTCAAAAAGAAATTGATTCTTCATTGAAATTGGCTGTTCATAAATTAAATGAATATTTTTCTAAAAATAAAGATAAATTAAAAATATTTAAAAATTACGATTTAGATAAAAATGGTGTTTTAAGCAGAGATGAATTTATTACTGCTTTGAATAGTTGCAAAGATTTGAATTTAAATGATGCTCAAAAAATTAGTTTATTAAAAATCGCTGATAAAAATAAAGATGGAAAAATTCAAGCGAATGAATTTTTAAATTTCATTAAAAATATTAATTTAATGGATAAAAATGAAATTAAAGAAGAAGAAAAATCTAATGTTAATAATTTACCAAACATTATGAAAAATAATATGATTAAAAATTCTTCTTATTTACCAAAAATTATTCAAGATAATAATTTAATTAAAGAAAGTTTGTTACATAATAAAAAATGTTTAGTAAAAAATAAAAATGATTTTTTAAATTATATTATTATTTTACAAGAAGATTTAATTAAAAATTTCAATAATTCAGAAAGCATCGAACAAGATTTTTTTATTGCAGATTCTAATAAAAAAGGAACAATTCAAATTAATAAATTTTCGAATATTTTAAAAAAAAGATTGTTTATTATTAATAATGAAAATTTCGAAAAATTTGTTGAATTTGCTAATGAAGGATTGACATTAAAAAAAAAAGAAAAATTAAATGAAATTAATGAAATTGATTATACAAATTTTTTAAATAATTTAGTCGTTTATAAATATGAAAATTTAAATAAATCAAATTCAATTAGTCAAAAATCAAAAAATAGTAAAAAATCTAATAAAAATTCTGAAGAAGAAGAAAAAAATAGTGAAATTAAAAGTGAAAATTAATTTTTTTATTTTTAATAATGAAAAATAATTTTTAATTAATGAAAAATAATTTTTAATTAATGAAAATAATATTAAAATAAATAATAATAATAATAAAATAATATATTTTTATTAATTAATAATTTTTTTAATATAATTTTAACAACATCGATTATTTTTTTCTTCATTATTATTTAAATCAGGAAAATTTAAATTTTTATTATTTTTATTATTATTATTATTATTATTTTCTGAAAATTCATAATTTAAAAAATCTTTATACAAAATTTTTGAAGCTTCAATAAAAATTTGTTGAACATTCGTTCCACTTTTCGCACTAGTTTCCATAAATAAATTAATATTAAAATCATTTTTATATTTTTCAGCAATTTCTTTATCAACTTTTCTTCTATAAATTAAAAAAAAAAAAAAAATTTTACTGTTCTTCTAAATCTAATTTATTACCAATTAAAAAAATTTTAATGTCTGGATTCGAATACATTTTTACTTCTTTTAACCATGAATCAACATCTTCAAAACTTTTTAAACTATAAAATTAAAAAAATTATTAAAAATTTTTTTACTTATTTATTTCATATACAATTATTGCTAAAGAAGAATTTCTATAAAAATTTGTTATTAAACTTCTATAAATTTCTTGTCCGCATGTGTCCCATATTTGAAGTTTTATTATTTTATCATTTATTTTTACATTGAAATTAAAAAATTCGAAGCCAACTGTTGCTAAATAATTGTTTTCGAATATGTTTTTTGTTGCTTTTATTGATAAACAACTTTTTCCTACTCCTGAATTTCCTATTACTATTATTTTAAATGATAAATCATATCGAGGATAATCATCGGGTAAAACTTCTAATTTTTCTATGTTTTCTTCGGATGAATTATTTTCCATTTAAAAAATATTTTTTTTTAAATATAAATTATTAAAATATAAAAAATATTTAAAAAATTTTATTTTCTTGTTTAAATTTTGAAATATATAAAATAATAATATTTTTTATTTTGAAGAAAAATATTTAAAATTTTTTATATAATTTTTATTTATAAAATTCAATAATAATAATTTTTTTAAAATTTTATTAATATTTAAATGATATTAAAATTGAACTTGATAAACTTCAATTTCTTTGGTAATAAATTCACCATTACCACCATTTAAGTTTAAATCATTTAAATAAGAAGTATAATTATTTGATTGAAGACCACCTGAATTTAAATGATTATCAAAATATAAATCATAATTATCACGTCCAAATGCTATCCAATTTTTTCTACAATGAATTGAATCATTTTGATTTTTTTTAGTATATTTTTGGTTATTTGTTATTGAAAATAAAAACGAATTATTATCATTTTTACCTTGATCACTTTCATCAAAATTCAAAGGTGTATATCCTCCAAATTTAAAATTATTATTTGTTTCAATTAAGAGTATAATTTTTCCTTTATTATCACAAAATCTATGAAAGTCAGAAACATTTGAACCATCTCTTGATTTTTTAAAAATTAAATTAAATTTCATATCTAAATTTGGATTTATCCAATCTTTAATTAAATTCCATTGTTCGTTATTAATAATTGTTGATTCAGGAAAAATATTTTTTTTAATTATATTATTTTTTCTCTCTTCTATTTCTTTTTTTAATAAATTTATTTCATTTTCATGTTTTTTTAAATTTTCATTTAATTGATTTTCTAATTCTTTTATTTTAATATCTTTATTTTTAATTATATTTTTTTCTTGTTTTTTTAAATTTTCATTTAATTTTAATTGATTTTCTAATTCTTTTATTTTAATATCTTTATTTTTAATAATATTATTTTGATTATTAATTTCAGCTTTTAATTCTTGAATAATTTCTTCATTAGTTTTCTTTGCTTCTTTAATTTCTAATATTATATCATTTATTACATTTAAACCAATTGGAATATCTAAATATATTAAATTTGAATCTTCAATTATATTACTCTTTTCTATTTTATTTTCTAATTCTCTAAATATTTCATCTATATTTATAAATATTTTAAAAAATCTATTTTTAATTAAATCATTCATACCTAAAGATAATGAATATTTTTTAGATGGATTAATTTTATTAGTAAATAAATTTATACAAAATAAATCATTATTAGTTATAAATAATTTAACTTTATATTGAATATTTTTATCAGAAATTAAAATAAAATCTTTTTCTTTTAAAATATATATTTCATCATCATTTTGTTCCATTTAAATATTAGTTTTATATAAATATTTTTATATGAATAAAATTATTAAATTTATTTATTTTTATTTTATAAAAATTTTATTAA
>JAEEGK010023470.1_pt1 | contig 12860 bp, 13 predicted proteins | sample 8958771 | NCBI WGS metagenome assembly JAEEGK01 (sample SAMN16246547, study PRJNA631951) | gut metagenome | biome: gut microbiome; feature: rumen; material: SC-attached | host: Bos | place: Iran: Karaj | collected 2018-10 | reverse complement strand
GAGCTACCATTACACCACAGTTCAATACCGGGCTGCAAAGATACAAATAATTCCTTAATTAGAATAAGGTGGGGTGATTTTCTTCCAGTTCGCTCAGGACTTTGTTCATGATGGCTTCGCGGAAGAGGACGGATTTGGCGTGCACCTTGAAACGGGAGCAGTATTCGTCGATGGCGGCCAGTTCGCTGTCGTTGAAGTACAGTACATAGCGGTTCTTGCGGAGGAGCAGGGCTTTCTGCTTCTCCAGGTAGGCGGGATCTACGCCGGGGATTCTCTTTTTGCGGGCCATAGTCTAAAACTGTACGTAGCGGTGCTGTACCACGCCTTTCCGGTCTGTCTGGATGATGAAGGGCATGGCCGATAAGTCAAAGGTTTCCAGCAGGGTGGTGGCTTCCAGGGGATAGTCCGTGAGCAGGGCGTCCATATCTACCAGCAGCACTTTGGCGGGGTAGTTTTTGGCCACCAGGGCGTCTACGGCCGCCAGGGTTTCCTGGCAGGCGTTGCAGCCGCCGGTGTAGAAGACCACGTAGCCGGGCTTGCCCTTGAGCTTGCTCAGGTCGAACACGCCTTCCTGGGTGCCCTTGCGGAACAGGCAGGGTTTCTGGCGAAGCACGCCGTGCACTTTGAGGTCGGGGATGACCGAACCGACGGGCGTGCGGCTGGTGAGGTCTTCCAGCATCTTGCCCAGGGATACCACCTGGGACTGGTCATCGGCCGTATTCCATACGTCCGGCAGGCCGGTGACGTATTTCTGGACGAAGGGGACGCAGGCGTCGCGGTATACCTCTTCCCGGCGGGAGGAGAGGTAGTACAGGAGGTCTCCGGCCACCTGCTTGAAAGAATCCATGTCGCCTTCGCCGAAGGTGCGGGCGGCCAGGTAATCGGCCACGTCCATCACGTGCGTGACGGAAAGGGTGTCGCCGTAGGCGCCGAAGAGTTGGCTGTAGCGGGCCATCTGCCCGGCTTCACCATATATATATTGGTTGGCCGAGAACTGCTGGTTCAGGAGGATGCGCAGGGCGGGAGTGTCCAGGCCGCGGCCCACGATGGTTCCCGCGGGATTCACCAGGAACATTCCCGGGGTCTTCAGGACCCCGTACAGCCGCTGCCAGTCGGATTCCATGGCGGGGTCCGACACGTGGACGACGCCGGTGAAATTTTGGCGGTAGCGGGCCCAGGCGTCGGTATCGGCCCCAACGTAGATGGCAAAGACGGTGAGCGGGTATTCCCCGGCGTCCACCAGCTGCTGCAGGCGGGCGGTTTCCAGTTTGCAGGTGCTGCAGCCGGTGTCGTAGAAATACAGCACGCTGTAGCCTTGACGGGCCGGCATCTCTACCGGATTGCCGGAAGGGTCTGGCATCTCCAGTTTGGGTGCGGGCATCCCTATCAGGGAGGACTTGTTGAATTCTGCGAAAATCTGCGCGTTCAGAAGGTCCTGGTCCGAAGCCATGGGAACGGCGCCGGAAAGGAACCACTGCTGGGCGATGTGCACCGCCACGGCGTCGTCTCCCATGATGTGGGAGGCCAGGTAGTGGTTGTAAATCTTGAGGGCTACATACTGCCGCACCAGGGAATCCTGGCAGGAGGAAATGAGGAAATCACATTCGGCGCTCTGGACGTCGGGCTTCTCCCCGGCCAGGGCCGTGAAGTATTCTTCCAGTTTGGCCCCCAGTTCCGGGTACGGTTCCTGGGCCCGCAGTCCCAGCGATAAAGCGCACAGCAGCGCCGTCAGGATCCACTTTCTCATAACTGAACGCCTTCTGGGATGAATGCGGAATAGTCTCCGCCGTGCTTGAGGATGTCCCGTACGGCCGATGACGAAATATGCGCGAACTCCTGCGCCGTAGGGATGATGATGGTCTCGATTTCCGGGGCCAGGCGGCGGTTGGCGTCGGCGATGGAACGCTCGGTCTCGAAGTCGATCATGTTGCGTACGCCCCTCACAATGTGGCGGATACCCAGCTGGTGACAGGTATCGATGGTGAGGTTGCTGTACTGGATCACGCTCACGCCCTCCATTCCCTGGGTGGCCTGCCGGATGATGCTCAGACGCTTGTCCATATCGAAGAAGCCGCGCTTGTCCTGGTTGATACCCACGGCAATCACTACCTCGTCGAACATGGTGAGGGCGCGTTTGAGGATATTCAGATGGCCGGCCGTAAAGGGGTCAAAGGAGCCGGGGAAAAGGGCTATACGTTTCATAACTGCCAGTTGATAGGGGTTTTACCCTCCCGGATAAGGAGGTTGTTAGTCTGTGAAAAGTGCCGGCAGCCGAAGAAGGCCCCGCCGGCCAGCGGCGAAGGGTGGGCGGCCTGAAGCACGTGATGCCGGGAGCTGTCGATGAGGGCGGCCTTGGCCTTGGCGAAGTTGCCCCACAGCAGGAACACAATGCCGTTGCAGTTAGCCGATAAATACCGGATGACGGCATCCGTGAATTCCTCCCAGCCGATGCCCCGGTGCGACGCCGCCCGTCCCGCCTCTACCGTGAGGATGCTGTTGAGCAGGAGCACGCCCTGGCGGGCCCAGCCCTCCAGGTTGGGGCGCCCGCTCATCCGGATGCCCAGGTCTGTCTCGATCTCCCTGAAGATGTTCTTGAGGGAGGGGGGAGTGCGCACGCCGTCGGGTACGCTGAAGGAAAGGCCCATCGCCTCTCCGGGGTTGTGGTAGGGGTCCTGCCCCAGGATAACCACTTTCACCTGCGGCACGGGCGTAAGGTCAAACGCACGGAAGATAAGGCTTCCGGGCGGGTAAATTACCTTTCCTTGGGCCTTCTCCTGATGCAGAAAGCGCACCAGCGATGCGAAATACGGTTTCTCGAATTCGCCCGCGAGTGCGGCTTTCCAGGATTGTTCTATCTTAACGTCCATTGTCTAAAAAATGAAGTCGACTACGTCGGCTATCGTTTTTACATAGACAAAGATAAGACCTTTTATGTAAATTTCCTTGATATCTTCTACATCTTTTCGGTTTTCTTCCGAAATCACGATGGTGTGCACACCGGCGCGTTTGGCCGCCAGGATCTTCTCCTTGATGCCGCCCACCGGCAGCACGCGGCCGCGGAGGGTCATTTCACCGGTCATGGCAATACCCTTCTTGGGGGCCTGGCCGCGCAGGGCGCTCACCATAGAACTCACCATGGTAATACCGGCCGAAGGACCGTCCTTGGGCGTGGCGCCTTCCGGTACGTGCAGGTGGATGTCCTTTTTCATGAACTCCTCGGTGGTGGTGCCGGCCAGTTCGGGATGGGCCTTGATGTACTGCCAGGCAATCTGGGCGCTTTCCTTCATTACGTCACCCAGGTTACCCGTCATAGACAGGTTGCCCTTTCCGGCCGATACCTGGCTTTCCACAAAGAGGACTTCTCCTCCCATCTCGGTCCAGGCCAGACCGGTGACCACGCCAACGCCTTCGTTGCCGGCCACGTCGTCGTGGAAGGCCGTGGGAAGGCCCAGGTATTCGCGCAGGTGCTCGGGGCCTATGGTGCGGGGGAACTCCTGCTCCATAGCCATCTTCTTGGCCGTCACGCGGGCCACCTTGGCAATCTGCTTCTCCAGGCCGCGGACACCGCTCTCGTGGGTGTACTGGTCCACAATCTCCTTGAGGGCTTCGTCGGAGATGGAGAGTTCATCGGCCCTTAAACCGTGCTCCGTGAGCTGCTTGGGTACCAGGTACTGGTGGGCAATCTGGAGCTTTTCTTCGGCCAGATAGCCGGATACGTTAATCATCTCCATACGGTCCTTGAGGGCCGGCTGGATGGAACCTATGCCGTTGGCGGTGGTGATGAACAGGACGTTGCTAAGGTCGTAGTCAATGTCCAGGTAGTTGTCGTGGAAGGTGCTGTTCTGCTCGGGGTCCAGGGCTTCCAGAAGGGCGCTGGAAGGGTCTCCCTTGAAGTCCGATGCCAGCTTGTCAATCTCGTCCAGCACAATCACCGGATTGGAGGTGCCGGCGCGCTGGATGCCGCTGAGGATACGGCCCGGGAGGGCTCCCACATAGGTTTTGCGGTGGCCTCGAATCTCTGCCTCGTCGTGCATACCGCCCAGTGAGATGCGGATATATTTACGGCCCAGTGCCTTGGCAATGGACTTGCCCAGGGAGGTCTTACCCACTCCGGGAGGGCCCCACAGGCACAGGATGGGCGATTTCATATTGCCCTTGAGTTTGAGGACGGCCAGGTACTCGATAATACGGTCCTTCACCTGGTCCAGGCCAAAGTGGTCCTGGTCCAGCACTTCCTGGGCGTGGGCCAGGTCCAGGTTGTCGTCCGACATTTCTCCCCAGGGGAGGTCCAGCATAAACTGGATGTAGGCAAACTGGATGCTGTAGTCCGGCGAAGTGGGGTTGTACTTCTCCAGGCGGGCCATTTCCTTGTCAAAGATGGCGCGGACTTCCTTGGACCACTTCTTCTCATCGGCCCTTCTGCGCATCTTTTCAAATTCTTCTCCCTCGTCCATGCCCAGCTCTTCCTGGATGGTGCGGAGCTGGTTGTTGAGGTAGTACTCTCTCTGCTGCTGGTCAATGTCCGTCTTGACCTTCTGGTTAATCTCCTGCTTGATCTGCAGAAGCTGGGTCTGGGCGTCCAGCATCTTGAGGAGGGCCATACCCCGCTCGTGGATGTCCGTGATGGAGAGGAGACTTGTGCGCTCCTGGAAGTTCTCCACCTCGATGGTGGTGGCAATGAAGTTGACCAGGAAGTGGAAGTTCTCTATGCTTCTAAGGGCTCCGATGGCCTCCTTGGGGGCGAAGGACGAGGACTTCACAATCATAGCGGCCTTTTCCTTCAGGGAATCGGCCAAGACGCGGAGTTCTCTCTCGTCGGCTTCGGCGGGGACGGTCTCTTCCAGGTAGGTCACGCGGGCCATCATATAAGGGTCGTTGCTGATGACGCTCTCCAGGCCGGCCAGCTGGGAACCCTGCAGGATGGCGGTTACGCTGCCGTCGGGCATCTCCAGCGTCTTGATGAGCTTACAGATGGTGCCGTGGCTGCACAGATCGGCCTCCGTGGGTTCTTCTACGGAGATATCGGCCTGGGGGATGGCTACCAGCCAGCCGGTACCGGATTCTACGTCCGATACCAGTTTGATGCTCTTTTCCCGCCCCACGGTAACGGGGAAGACCGTTCCCGGGAAGATGACGGCGTTGCGCAGGGGCAGCACCGGCAGGGCAGGGGGGAGCTGGGAGGTGTCCACTTTCATAGATGCGGCTTCTCCCACCACAGGCATAATGTTCACTTCTACGCCGGTTGGCGTGTTCATATTGTCTAAAAAGTCTATCATATCTGCCAAAATGTCATACTTTGGGGCATAATTTACCCGGTCCCATATATGGTCAATCTTTGTGCCAAAGAAACATACTGACAGGAAAAAGAAAATTGGGCCTAACATTTTGAAATCTCAAAAATTAAGTCTAATTTTGCCAAGTTTTTCCGATAGAGTAAAACTAAATTTTCAAACTATAAAAACTATGACTAAGGCAGAGATTGTAAACGAAGTAGCTAAGACTACCGGTTTTGAGAAGGCACAGGTACTGGCCGTGATTGAAGAATTCACCAATGTGGTAAAGGGTTCCCTTATCGCTGGTAACCCCGTGTATATGCGTGGCTTCGGTAGCTTCATCATCAAGCACCGCGCTCAGAAGGCCGCCCGCAACATCACCCGCAAGACCACGATGACCATTCCGGCCCACGACATCCCCGCTTTCAAGCCCGCCAAGAGCTTCGTAAACGCTGTCAAGGAGAAATAAACCTTTAATTATTTTATATTATGCCCAACGGTAAGAAGCATAAGAGACACAAGATGGCTACGCACAAGCGTAAGAAGCGCTTGCGCAAGAACCGCCACAAGAAGAAGTAAAAAGCTTCTTCCAAGAGTAAAGGGCTTGCTTAAACGCCGCAGGCCCTTTTTCATACCAAACCAACAATTTCCAAATGGAGTCTGAAAAACCGGACAAGGATCTGATTGTTGACGTAACGCCAACAGAAGTACATATCGCCTTGATGGAAAACCATCGGTTGATAGAGTACAACACGGAGTCCAGCACTGGGAACCAGTTTTCGGTAGGAGACGTTTACCTGGGAAAGGTAAAGAAGATTCTCCCCAATCTCAATGCTGCCTTTGTGGATATCGGAGACAAGAAGGAAGCCTTCATCCACTACCTGGACCTGGGATTATACTTCCCCGCCTTTGACCAGTTTGTACGGGAATCCAACGCCAACACAAATCTCAAGGATTTGTATTCGCGCATCAAGATAGGAGAGCCTCTCCCCAAGGAGGGCCGAATGGAGGAATTCCTCCGCCCCGGACAGATGGTGGTTGTTCAGATAGTTAAGGAGCCCATCTCCACAAAGGGTTCACGACTGACTGCGGAAATTTCATTGGCAGGCCGAAACATCGTACTTCTCCCCTTCGCAGAGAAAGTTTCCATCTCGCAGAAGATTGCCTCGAAGGAAGAGAAACGTAGACTTGAGACACTGGTCAGGAGCATCCTTCCCAAAAACTACGGGGCCATCATCCGTACCGCCGCCGAAGGCAAAAACGCCGCCACGCTGGTAGGAGAGACGGAATCCCTCATCCAGAAATGGGAAGACTCCTGGAAGAAGATTGCCAGAAACAAGAATGTCCAGCTGCTCTTCACGGAGTACAGCAAAACCACTACCGTTCTGAGGGACCTCCTCAACGACTCGTTCTCCAACATCTGGATCAACGACGAGCACGTGGCCGAAGAAGCCCGGAAGTACGTTTCGCTCATCTCTCCGGAACAGGAAAAGATAGTCCACCTCTACGAAGGCAAGCAACCCATCTATGACCACTTTGAGGTCACCCGTCAGATCAAGGGTTCGTTTGGTAAGGTGGTACCTATGCGGCAGGGCGCCTATCTGGTAATCGAAACCACCGAAGCGCTGAACGTAATTGACGTAAACAGCGGCATCAGAACCAAAACCAACGACCAGGAGGAGAACTCCTTCGAGGTAAACAAGATAGCCGCAGAAGAAATTGCACGGCAGCTGAGGCTCCGCGATATGGGAGGCATAGTGATCATCGACTTCATTGATATGGAGACCAATGAGCACAAGAACGCACTCCACAAATATATGCAGGAGCTCATGGAGGCCGACAGAGCCAAGCACAACGTGCTTCCGCTCACCAAGTTCGGGTTAATGCAGATTACCCGTCAGCGCATAAGGCCGGTTACGGAAATCAATACTTCCGAGCAGTGTCCCGTGTGCCACGGTACCGGAAAGATCCACTCCAGTGTGGTAATAGACGAAGAAATAGAGCGCAAGATTGCCTTCTACGTCATTGAAAAAGGAGTCCGGACCATCACACTCAAGACTAGCCCCATCCTGGGAGCGTATCTCAAACGAGGGCTGTTCAATTCCTACATTACCCGCTGGCGCAAGCGCTACAAGGTAAAACTGGACCTTCAGGAAGTGACCGATTTCACGGTCCTGCAAAATGAAATGTATAACGAAAAAGGAGATAAGCTCGAGTAGCTTATCTCCTTTTTCGTTATATTTGTACCGATAACCAATGGATTATGAAACGGAATCTTCTTCTTTTTACGCTGTCGCTGATACTGTGCCTGCCGCTGGGGGCGCAGAGACAGACCAAGCATTATTCTTCGGCCAGCGAGGCTTTCAATGAAATGATGGCCCCTTGGAAAGAGATGTACGACAAGCAGCGGGCCAAGGACAGCGAGGTGTTAACCTATGGAAACTATGAAATCCGTCAGGGAAAGAATTTGAGAGGGGAAGATGGCCCTTGTTTGTGGGATGCGGCAGCAAGAAAATGGATCATTGCGCCCGCTACAAGTAAGGAGATCAGCTATTATCAGAAAGAAAGGAAAAACGAAAAGTTCAGGATTCCGGCGGGTACTTTTGAGTGGGAACGGATGATTTTTATGGATTCCCAGAAAGGGCCGATGGCCGGATGTCCGGAGCGCTTTAACGGCTGCCTGTGGATGGAAGGACACGAGTGGATATGGCCGGACGGCTCAAAGCGCTCTTTTTCGCGTACCCGCGTGGGTATTTATCGGATAGTGGAGGGCCAGCTCGAGCAGGTGTGCCTGTTCCCGGTGGAGCAGTTGTCCAACCGTTTTGGTTTGTACAGAGCCTATGGCCCTTGGGGGAGAAACGAAAAATACAGGTATTTCGATATTTATCTGAATTTTTTGGATATCCTAAGTGAGGAATGTGTTGTGAATCGGATTTCCCATTTAAAAACGGATAATATCCTCAGGGAAGGTAACGGCGGAGACTTTACCCAGTGGTGGGAAAATGTCATTTATGATTGGTCCGGCAATGAGGTGTTCCGCTATGATAATATGCTTTCGCGCGGCAATCGGATCTGGTTACTTTCCGGAGACAAATGGCTTCTTATGGACCGGGAGATGCAACCCGTCACGCTTCCGTACGACAAGATCGGCCCGGTGGAAGACGCCTTTTATGATCCCGCATCCATCATCGTTTGCAAGGATGGCAAGTGGGGCGTGCTGGATACGCACGAGCAGGAACTCATCCCGTGCATCTATCCCCAGCTGGATGGCGATGTGTACACGGGCGTCCGGGGGGCATATACCCTTCTTCCTAAGATTTGCTACAGTCACTGGTACATTGATTCGGTGGTGGAATATACCGTCAAGGGGGAATTTGAGAAGCAGGCCGATTATGAGGCCCGTATGGCCAGCCCCGCCCTCCAGGCCGCCTATCTGGAAAAGCAGCTGGGAGACTTGAAGGAGGCCTACTTCAAATGGACGCGCCTGCAAATGGATATCTATGGGAAGTACGATGCCGAAAATGAATGCTTTACACTGGTTCCCAAGGCTATCATCAAACACGAGAGATTCCCGGAAGGAGCGGGGGTTCCCATCTTCTGGCACAGAATCGAACTGCGTGTTCCCATTGCCGACGCCCCCGCCTTCAAGGAGGCCTACGACAGCATCAAGGAAGAGGCTGTTGCCGGCGCAAAGCTCTCCATCCGTGGAGATGTGGTAGACATAGATGAGATCACCTTCACCCTCCCCGACGGCCGCCAGTTCTCTTACAAGAGATAACCATCCTCCGGAAATTATTTTTCGGGACGGGACCCGAAAAACCAATTTCCTCCGGATTAACCTTTCCGGCGCGAAGCGACGAGGGGGGAGTTTGAGGGGTCTCTCCCCTCAATGAGTCGAAGACTCTTCATTCACCGGGTGACAACCCGGTGGATGCGGCGGGGGACGGAGGCCAGGATTTCGTAGGGGATGGTACCCAGGATGCCGGCCAGTTCGGAGACGGTGGGGTCTTCACCGAAGACGGTGACGGTGTCTCCCACGGCGCAGGGTACGCCGGTCACGTCCAGCATACACATATCCATACAGATATTGCCGATGGTGGGCACGCGATGACCGTTGAGGGAGAAGGAGGCGGCGCCCCGGCCCAGATGGCGGTCTATGCCGTCTGCATACCCTACCGGGATGGTGGCGATGGTGGTGCCTTCGTGGGCCTGGCCCCATCGGCCATAACCTACCGTGTCACCGGTGCCCAGCTTCTTGATTTGCAGGATCTTCACCTTCAGGGAGGCCACGGGGGCCAGTTTTACGTTGGGCAGAGCGCTGATACCGTAGATGCCAATTCCCAGGCGCACCATATCGTACTGGTGTTCGTTGAATCTTTCGATGCCGGCCGAATTGAGGATGTGCCGCATAGGCATATAGCCCAGGCCTTGGGCCAGCTGCTTCGTGCGCTCTTCAAAGAGATCCAACTGGGCGTGGGTAAAGGCGTCCTGGTCGGGTTCGTCGGCCACGCACAGGTGCGAGAAGAGGCCTTTGACACGGACCTCGGGGCTGTTTTTCAAGAAATCGATGAGGGCCGGTATCTCATCTCCCATAAAGCCCAGGCGGTGCATACCCGTGTCCAGTTTGATGTGGATGGGGTAGTCCCTGAGGCCTTTTTCCTTCAGTACGGAAACCAGTTTCTGGAGGGAGTACAGATTGGGGATGGAAGGCTCCATTCGGGTCTCTATGATTTCCGGATAGAAATCCGTTCCGGCGGTGAGGACCAGAATGGGCAGGGAGATACCGTTGCGACGCAGCTCCAAGCCCTCTACAGGGTAGGCTACGGCCAGGTAATCGGCCCCGGCGCGCTGCATCATAGCCGCGAACTCAACCCCGCCGTGACCGTACGCGTTGGCCTTGACCAAAACCAGCAGTTTGGTCTGGGGCGCCAGCAGGGAGCGGAAATATCTGAAATTCTCCGTGGCCGCTTTCAGATTAAGCTCCAACCGGGAGAAATCGTCCTCAATCATATTGCAAATTTAACACTTTGGACTGACATATAGTCATAAAAATTGTAATTTTGCAGGAGGGCGCGGTATTTGATGGTGTCCCCGTGAAAATTAAAACTTAAGAATATGTCCAGTACATTCATATGGATTGTGATGATTGTGGTAATGGTTCTGAGTCTCCTGATCCAGAATATGCTGCAGCGTAGATTTGACAAGTACAGTGAGGTCCCTATTGGCATTACGGGGGCCGAGGTAGCCAGCCGAATGCTGGCTGCGCACGGCATCCGCGACGTCAAGATTGTCTCCATTGCCGGCAAACTCTCGGACCATTACGACCCCACCACCAAAACCGTCAACCTGAGCGAAGGCGTGTATTATGGCCGGTCGGTGGCCTCCGCCGCCGTGGCCGCCCACGAATGTGGGCACGTAGTGCAGCACGCCACGGGGTATGCTCCCCTCAAGATGCGTTCGGCCCTGGTTCCGGTGGTGTCCTTCTCCAGCAATATCGTTTCCTGGGTGCTGCTGGCTGGGGTGCTGCTCATCAACGTGATGCCGTCTCTGCTGTGGCTGGGAATCGGCCTGTTTGCCCTTACCACCCTGTTCAGCTTTATCACCCTGCCGGTGGAGATCAATGCCAGCACCCGCGCCGTGGCATGGCTGGAGAATGCCGGCATCGTTGGCTACGAAACCAAGCCCATGGCACAGGACGCCCTCAAGTGGGCCGCATACACGTACGTCATTGCAGCCCTGGGCTCCCTGGCCACCCTTCTCTACTATATTTCCCTGGGGAACAGAAGGAACTAGATCGTTAGTCCGGCTTTGACCTTTTCTGCGGCCTCGTCGCCCTTCAGATAACGGAGGATGGCGAGGCCGAAGTTTACGGCATGCCCGGCTCCGCGTCCGGTGATGAGGTTGCCGTCCGTGACGGTGCTTTCCGGTGTAAATACGGCACCCTTGGCAATGAGGGACTCCTCAAAGCCCGGGAAGCAGGTGAACTTCTTGCCTTCCAGGCCGGGCAACTGGGACACTACCAGACCGGGAGCGGCGCAGATGGCCGCCACGGCGCCGCCGCGGGCCCAGTGGTCCTGCAGGATTTCCATCAGCTCCTGGTGCTGGGCCAGGTTCTTGCTGCCGGGCATTCCGCCGGGGAATATCATCACGTCCGTAGCATCCGTGCCGGGTTCCATAACCTCCACATCGGCCCAGCAGGTATCGGCCGAAACCGCCACTCCGTGGGAACTTTCCACCAGATATTCATCCGTGATGGAAACCGTCAAAACCGGTACACCGCCCCTCACCAGCACATCTCTCGTGCCCAGGGCCTCCATATCTTCAAAGCCATTGGCCAAAAACAAGGTTACACCTTTCATACGAATTCAATTTTCCTCAAAGATAGCACTTTTTCCAAAGAAATGTTATATCTTTGCAGCCCGGTATTGAACTGTGGTGTAATGGTAGCACTAGGGATTTTGGTTCCCTCAGTCAGCGTTCGAATCGCTGCAGTTCAACGAAATTTGGCGCCTTTCAAAGGGCGCCATTTTTCGTTGAACTGCACCGACAGAATCTTCGATTCATTGGTGAGAGGACTCCCCAAACCCCTCCCTCGTCGCTTCGCTCCGGAACAAATGTCTTCGACAAACTGGGGGCCTAATCCCCCAGACCCCCTGGGTCGGCCTTCGGCCTCCTTGTCATTCACAAGGGCGCCATTTTTCGTTGAACAAATGTCTTCGACAGACTGGGGGCCTAATCCCCCAGACCCCCTGGGTCGGCCTTCGGCCTCCGTACCCTACTAAGGGCGCCATTTTTCGTTGAACTGCACCAGATGGGGGCAGAGCGTGGTAGACGTCCCACTTTCCGGACCGTCTACCTCATTTTCATAGGGTTTTCGCGGTAGACGTCACAATTTCTGGCACGTTTACCGCACCATGGGGACTCTGGTGTGCGTTTTGGGCCTGTTTTGCACACGCGACGGGTTTTTGACTGCTCCCGTGTGCGTTTTGGGGTGATTTCACACACCGGATTGATGAATCTGGAGGAAATTGGTTTTTCGGGTCTCGTCCATTTCTGCTTTTCGCGCTGGCAGTTAAGTTAATGGTTATATGATGGTTAGCTACTTGGACCCCCTGTCAATCAATGGGAGTTCATTTGCTTATTTCATTGATTACTATTTATTTAAGTGCCAGTGTCCAATCATTGGTGACTGGAAGGGAGAGCCTCCGGACGGCGTAGCCGCCCATGGCTCGTGAATGGGAGGGGCCCGCCGCGAAGCGGTGGGAGGGATAGGACCGAAGGTCCGTACCGGCAGGAGGCTCTCCCTGGAGGGCACCTCTTCTTTCCGGAGGATGGGGTGTCAGATTACCGTTTGTCGCGGAAGAAATCGAGCATAAGCTGGACGCATTCTTCCTGGAGGATGCCGCCGACGGCTTCGGTGCGGGGGTGGAGAAGGGAAGGGGAGAAGAGGGAGTAGCCACGGCGCTGGTCGGGGGCACCGTAGACCACGCGGCCCAGCTGGGCCCAGGCCATAGCGCCGGCACACATAGGACAGGGTTGCACGGTGACGGAGAGGGTGCAGTCGCTCAGGTACGTGCCGCCCATGGA
>JAEEGK010023469.1_pt1 | contig 12860 bp, 14 predicted proteins | sample 8958771 | NCBI WGS metagenome assembly JAEEGK01 (sample SAMN16246547, study PRJNA631951) | gut metagenome | biome: gut microbiome; feature: rumen; material: SC-attached | host: Bos | place: Iran: Karaj | collected 2018-10 | reverse complement strand
GGATTGACAAGCAGTCGCTGGAGCTGAAAGCGTTCCACAACGAGGAAGACGGTCAAGCCTACTCGAACAATGATTCGATCTTGCAGGACTTCTATGTGACCTGGAATTTCATCTACACAGGCACGCCCATTGCGTTGAAGAAGAAGGTGAATGAGCAGAACTTTGGAAGCGGTCTCGCTACTCGCTTGACTTGTATTCCTCTGCCTGCCACCAACTTTGAGATGATGGAGCGTGAGTCGAAGGTGGATTTTGAAAGCGACAATCGCTTGAAGGATTGGGCTGGAAAACTGGATCGTATGAAAGGTGAGTTGACGGTTCAGAAGATTGTCGATGAACTCTACGACTGGACGTCACGCCGTATGGCTGATGCCAAAGAGAATGACTCCAAAGCCGACGAAATGCTGCTGAAACGTTGTGCCTACCATGGCCTGAACTTCGCTGCGCCGTTTATCGTGATACGCCATTGGGATAAGATGCATCAAGAGGGTGACTACTGGTGTGGTGAGTTTGAGACGGACGAGGTGGACTGGCGTTTGGCAGAGCTGATCGTGAACATCCAGTACGCTTGTCAACGTCACTACTTTGGAGCGATGGCAGAGGCTTATTTCGACAACAAGTTGAAAGATGCATCAGTGAACATACGCCGTCAACAGAAGACCATCGATGCCTTCAATCGTCTGCCGGAAGAGTTCACCGTGGAGGATGCTATGCGTTGCTTCGCGTTGACCAACGACACTGTGGCGCGTGTGAAAATCAACCGTCTGATGAAGGACCATCTTGTGGAGAAAATGGGTGAATATGTTGAGAATGGCACCACCAAGGCCGTGTTTAGGAAAACAGGCCATACGATGAGCTGACGCCGTATCACCGTATCACCGTAACATTTCGATAATTGATAATTGACAATTAATAATTGATAATTATGAAAGAAGTAAATATTAATAAGTCTATCAACCTCTCCGAGCACTTGGCTTCGCCGAGTGTGGCTACGCTCGGCCATTCAAGCGAGCTTGATGGCTCTCGCTTATCGCCACACTTTACGCTCGGAGAGGTTACCAAGAGCAGACATGAGGATATATATAATATCCCAAGCCATGTCGCCATCGAGAATCTGAAACGCGTTTGCGGATGGTTAGAAGAACTACGCAGGCGGTATAATCTGCGGTATGTTCTGCGCTCGTTTTCCCCTCCTGAGTTAGGAGGGGTTAGGGGTGGTCTGCGCTCGGCCGAAGGACGCTTGCTACCAGAGGGACGCAAGAACGAGGGAATGTCTGGCGCTTCTTCAGACCACCCCGCCCATACGGGCACCCCTCCTAACTTAGGAGGGGAAAAAGATACCGAAGAGCCGATAGTGATTAACAGTGGTTATCGTTCGCCTCAGCTGAATAGGAAGGTAGGAGGCTCTGCGACAAGCAATCATCTGACAGGCTGTGCCGTGGATATCAGAGTCGCGGGGATTGAGCAGGCGATGCGGTATGCGGTAATCTTGATGGACTATGCTGATGAGACGAAGCAGGACTATGACGAAATCCTGATAGAAAAGAATCGCTATGGCGCCATCTGGTTACATTTCGCCGTCCGTCCAAAGGACAATCGCAGGAAAACGGCATTCTGTGTCGTCACATGACTAATTTTTTCGCGGAAGCGGCGGGTATTTCGATAAAAAGTCGTAATTTTGCAACGAAGTTTGAAAAAGGACGAAGATGGCAGTGTATCAACTGGATAAGAGGCTGTGGTTTCCTGACCCGCATCTGGGCGAGGAAAGCGGACTGGTGGCGGTGGGGGGCGACCTCAGCGTGGACAGGCTGATACTGGCCTACTCCAACGGGTTCTTCCCGTGGTTCTCGTTCCGCGACCAGAAGGAGCCGTGGTGGTACTGTCCGTTGAAGCGGTTCGTGATCTTCCCCAACGAGATTCACGTGAGTCACTCGATGCGGCAGCTGATGAAGAAGACGAGCCTGAGGGTGACGATCAACCGGGACTTCGAAGGGGTGATACACGGGTGCGCCACTGCCCAGAACCGCGACGAGGAGGAGGGTGCGTGGCTGGGACCCGACATCATCAAGGCGTATACAGAACTGCACCGGCAGGGCTTTGCGGCCAGCGTGGAGGTGTGGGAGGAAGAACGGCTGGTGGGCGGACTGTACGGCGTGAACCTGGGAGCGAGCTTCTTCGGCGAGAGTATGTTCTCGCTGGTGCCGAGTGCGTCGAAACTGGCGCTGATTTGTTTGGCGCGCAGGTTCGGACAGCTGGGCGGGAAAATGATAGACTGTCAGTTTGAGACACCGCATCTGAGGACGATGGGGGGAAGGTATATAGAGTATGAGGAGTATATCAAGATTATTAGACTTTGAACTTTGAGCTTTGAACTTTGCATTTATGCTTGAGCTTGCGAAAAACTTTATGATTTGAACTTTGAGCTTTGAACTTTGAACTTTATGATTTGAACTTTGAACTTTATGATTTGAACTTTGAGCTTTGAACTTTGCATTTATGCTTGAGCTTGCGAAAAACTTTATGATTTGAACTTTGAGCTTTGAGCTTTGCATTTATGCTTGAGCTTGCGAAAAACTTTATGATTTGAAATATGGCGAAGGAACAATCAGCAACGAGGGAACGGCAACGGACGGATCTGAGGGAGCCGAGACGGTATAAGGTGACCATCTATAACGACGACTTCACGACGATGGAGTTTGTGGTGAAGATATTGGTACAGGTGTTTCTGAAGAGCGAGGCGGAGGCGGAGGCGCTGATGCTGCAGGTACACCACTCGGACAAGGCGGTGGTGGGAATCTATAGTTACGACGTGGCGACCTCGAAGGTGAGGAAGGCGACGGGGATGGCGAGAGAAGCGGGGTTTCCGCTCCGTTTAAGCGTTGAACCGGAAAAGGAGTAATTATAAGGAAGTTAAAGAAGTTAGAGGAAGTTAGAGGAAGTTAAAGGACAATACTTAAATGGCAGAGATAAGACAGACAGAACGGACGGCGAAGGTGCTGAGAGAGACGATGGCGTGCTGTAAGGAATACAGACACGAGTTTGTGATGCCCGAACACTTGTTGTTTGTGCTGACGGACGAGTTCAACTTCAACAGGGCACTCAACATATTCTATCCGATAGAGAAGTTTGTAGAGCGACTGGAGGAGAAGCTGGAGGAGATCGAGACGGTGCCGGAGGACAAGGAGTACGAGCCGGAGGCTTCGGTGCAGATGGGACAGGTGATTGAGTTTGCCTGTCAGCAGGTGGTGAACAGCAGTGCGAAGGAACTCGACCTGCCCCACCTCGTGATGGGCATCCTGAGCCTGAAGGAGTCGTGGGCGTGCTATCTGCTGAAGGACGCGCTCATCAATAAGGAGAGTAACTTCATGAGCGAGCTGATCAGCTTCTATGAGTTCGACGACCATCTGGAAGAGGAGACGGGCGAAGGGAAGCACGAGGCGGCTTGGCGACGGCTGGTGACCTGCATGAACGAGCTGTACGGGCAGCATAACCCGCTGATAGGACGTGAGCAGGAACTGGAAAGGACGATCCAGGTGTTGTGCCGACGGGATAAGAATAATCCGCTGCACGTGGGTGAGCCCGGTGTGGGCAAGACGGCCCTCGTGTGGGGTCTGGCGAGGATGATTGAGGAAGGGAAGGTGCCGGAACGCCTGAAGGGCAGTCGCATCTACCAGCTCGACATCGGTACGCTGCTGGCGGGAACGCAATATCGCGGTGACTTCGAGAACCGCATCAAGCAGATCATGGACGGCATCCAGGAAGAAAGCAATAAGAACATCGTGTATATCGACGAGATCCATACGTTGGTGGGAGCCGGTGCGACGGGCGAGGGATCGATGGACGCATCGAACATGCTGAAGCCTTATCTGGAGTCGGGCAGCATCCGGTTCATCGGCTCGACGACCTACGAGGAGTATAACCGTCATTTCTCACGCTCGAAGGGACTGGTGAGGCGGTTCCAGCAGATAGACATCCCTGAGCCGACGCCCGAGGAGACGAAGCACATCGTGAGGCAGCTGAGGGAGCAGTATGAGAAGTTCCACGGGGTGACCTACGACGAGGCTGCTCTCGACTTCGCGGTGGATGCGAGCTATAAGTTCGTGAACGACCGGTTCCTGCCTGACAAGGCGATAGACCTGATCGACGAGGCGGGAGCGAGTTTAGAAGTGAAAGGTGAAAAAGTGAAAAGTGAAAAGGTGAAAGTGTCGAAGGCGGATATCGCGGAGGTGCTGGCGAAGACGTGTAAGGTGGATGCGCTGGCGATGAAGGAGGACGAGGACAACAGCGTGCTGGAGACACTGGCACCGAGACTGCTGGCGAAGATTTACGGTCAGGACGAGGCCATCCAACAGGTGGTGGAGGCGGTACAGCTGTCGAAGGCGGGTCTGCTGGACGACAACAAGCCGTTGGCATCGCTGTTGTTCGTCGGGCCTACGGGCGTGGGCAAGACTGAGGTGGCGCGGGTGCTGGCGAAGGAGCTGGGCATCACGCTACAACGCTTCGACATGAGTGAGTACACCGAGAAGCACACGGTGGCGAAGCTGATCGGTTCGCCTGCGGGTTATGTGGGCTATGAGGACGGCGGTCTGCTGACGGACGCCATCCGCAAGACGCCAAACTGCGTGCTGTTGCTCGACGAGATAGAGAAGGCGCACCAGGACATCTATAACATCCTGTTGCAGGTGATGGACTATGCGCGTCTGACGGACAACAAGGGTCGTAAGGCGGACTTCCGCAACGTGATCCTCATCATGACGTCGAACGCTGGGGCTCAGTTTGCCGGTCAGGCGAACATCGGATTCACGGGGAAGGTGTCGCGCGGTGAGGCGATGCTGAAACAGGTGAAGAAGACGTTTAAGCCGGAGTTTATCAACAGGCTCAGCGGGACGGTGGTGTTCAACGATATGGACGAGCAGATGGCGACGCTGATACTGCGGAAGAAACTGGGAGAGCTGCAGGAGAAACTGACGGCCAAACAGGTGGAGATGGCACTGACCGACGAGGCGTTCGCACAGCTGTTAAGGGAAGGGTTCACACGGGAGTACGGTGCGAGAGAAATGGACCGCGTGATTGCTCAGAGACTGAAACCGCTACTGATGCGGGAGATACTCTTCGGCACCCTGAAACAGGGAGGCAACGTCAAAATCGGAATCGACGGGGAGAAACTGACAATCAAATAGCTTTCTCGATGGTGAGGATGTTCTTGTTGTCTTCGTAGGCATAGCGGACGGCATCCATCTCCTCTATGACGAGGAAGATGCCCAGTCCGCCGATGCTACGCTGTTCCCACGACAGTTTGGTGTCGGGCTTTTCCTGTTCCAGGGGATTGAAGGGTGTACCACCATCCTTGAAAGAGATCACGATGCGGTCATCAGTCTTCTCAACGTCGACATCGAGAAAGCCGTCCACATCTTCAGGATAGGCGTAGGAGGTGATGTTCATGACCATCTCCTCGCAGGCCAGCCGGAGCGCAAAGAGACACTTCCTTTCGCACGAGGACATCTCGGGCGTCTGAAGGATGGCTCTGAGTATCTCGCGGGCCTTCCCCCTGATGGACTGGAAATGCAGTTCGCTCATAGCTGCCAGTCAAAGTCACTATGCATAATCGAAGAACTCGGTGAAGCCTGTGACATCCATGATGTCCTTCACCTCGGGGCTCACGCTCTTCAGGCAGAGGTTCTGTCCCTTCATAGCCGCCATCTTCTTGGTAAAGAGCAACACGCGCAAACCCGTACTGGAGATGTATCTGCAGTCGGTCATGTCGAGCATCACATTGCTGCCTTTCTCCAGAATGGCCTTCAGACTGTCTTGTACCTCCTGAGAGTTGAAAGAATCAAGCTCCTCGCCTAATTTGTAAGTTTCTGTATTCATCGCTATTTCAATTATCAATTATCCATTATCAATTATCCATTGTTCACGTACCTGATCGCCAGCATCGTGAGGTCGTCGCTCTGGGGAGCATCGCCCACAAACTCGTGCACAGCCTGCGTCATCCGCTCTATCTGCTCCTGACAGCCTACCCCACCCTGCAACTGAGCCATCATGCGCTCGCTGCCGAACTGCTCATGATCCTGAGTCATCGCCTCAGTCAGTCCGTCGGTATAGAGGAACAAAGTCGCGCCTGGAGGCAGGATGTATTCCTTCTCCTCGTAGTTAGTGCCTTCAAAAACGCCCAGAGGCAGATAGGGCTTCGCATCGAGGAATTGCACATTCGCCGTCGACGATTGTCCATTGTCCATTTTCAATTGTCCATTGTTGACGACGATCGGCTTATTATGTCCCGCATTGCAGCAGCGCAGCAGTCCGGTCTTCAGGTCGAGCATACCCATGAAGAAGGTTACGAAGATACACGTCTCGTTGCCTTCGCACGTGTTCCTGTTGATATAAGCGGTGATCTTCGCCACATCGTCCACATGACTGGCCGCAATGCGGAACTGACAGAGCGTGGTCGCCATCACCAAGGCGGCAGGCACACCCTTGCCCGAGACATCACCGATGCAGAAGAAGAGTTTACCGTCGCGGAGGATGAAGTCATAGAGGTCGCCTCCCACCTCACGGGCAGGTGTCAATGAGCCGAAGATGTCCAGTTGAGAGTTGACAGCGGACAGTTGAGAGTTGAGAGGTTTGGGCAGCATCGACAGCTGGATGTCCTGCGCCACCTTCAGTTCTCCCTCGATGCGACCTCTCTCCGCGTTCACGATCTTCAGTTCCTCCATCTGTCGGGCCAGCGACTGCTGCATCGTACTGAACGAATGGTACAGCCGTTGCATCTCGTCCTCCGAATGGATCTCGGGCAGCGTCGCCTGCAGATTACCTTGCGCCACTTCGTCGGCAGCCTGGGTGAACGTAGTCAGTGGGGCTATCAGCCGATGGATGGTCCGTCGCAGAATGATGGTGATCAGCACCAGCGTCAGGATAGACAGCAGCGTCAGTCCTATCGACATCCTCCTCATACCGATGGCATAGAGGATGCCGTTTTCCTCGATGGCCCTCACGACCTTCAGCACAAGACCGTTACCCACATAGGCCGAGATGCCAAGCACCACGACCACATACAACACCACCCTCAAGGTGATGCGGCTGGCGAGCGACTCACGGATGCGCTTCATAAAGGGCGATACTATTATTTAATCTTCAGCGCCATAGGTTCCTTCCGCCAGTCCATACAGTTGCGCACACGAAGGTCGGCGTAGGGTTCGGCATTGACGATGGTCTTATCGATGGTCATCAGCTGCTCTGTGCCGTAAAGCATCGAGAACGGTCTGGACAGTTCCGTTGTCAGCTCGATGGCCTCCTGCAACAGGTTCACATCGTCGTGACAATCGAACATGAAACGGTCGGTATCGTGGTTGTCGAGGAACAGCACCAGTTTGAAGTTTTCTGGATACTTGGCGAAGTGGGCCTCGATCTTGCTCTTGAGCGCCGCATTGCCCTTGATGCCCCGGCCTGCCTGAAGTTCTTCCAGGAGGAGATTGCGATAGGCAAAGTCCAGCACACCGTCCAGCGTATCTACATAGTCGGTCTGCAGGTCATCCTGAGAGAACGGCTTCGTCTTCTGGGCGAGGAACTCATTCAGCCTGGTGTCCGTCTTGAAAAACAGTTGTCCTGCCATCTCCGGGCCAACACCGCACGCCCACACCTCGCCGAACACGACGATATCGCTGCGGACGGCATGCACGCTCTCACGTAACTGTTTCAGGAACTCGAACGGCTGTCCCATAGCATGGTCGATACGGAACGCGTCCACTCCCATACGGGCGAGTTTCTCAGCCTTGTCGATCATGAAACCGGCCACCTCGGGGTTCTTCAGGTTGAACTTAGGCAGGTCGCCGAATCCGAGGAACGACTCGAACTCATCGCTGTCATCATTCTTATACCAGAACCAGTCGCGATGCTTGCCGCCGTTCTTCAAGAGCGACTCCTGAAACATCGGTGCCTCATACCAGCAGTGGTTGGGCACGAAGTCGCAGATGACCCTCATACCCTTGTCGTGAGCCTGGTCGAGCAACTGCTGATAGTCCTCCCATGTGCCGTAGTGCGGATCCACCTCGTCGAAGTTCAGGGTGTGGTAGCCGTGATAGTTCGCCGTCTTGAAGATGGGCGAAAGCATGATGGCGTTGAAGCCAAGCTCCTTGATGTAGTCGAGTTTCTCGGTCACTCCCTGCAGGGTTCCCCCGCAAAATACGTTCTCACTCTTGGGCGGTATCTGCCAGCCTCCGTTGAATCTGTCGATCAAAAGATGATAGATACGGATGCCGTCAAACCATAACGATTCATTCTGTTTCATTGTTCCTATTTGTTTTTAATTATTACATTTCAGTCTTCAATCTAGTTGCACGATTTCCTTGCAAAAATACGAAGAATCATCCGTTTCGCCAAATAATATCTGACAATTTAAAGATTATTGGCTGATATTTGTGGAATTCTTCGTAGTTTTGAGCCAAGAATTTGATATTTGTAGTGCAAATGATTTGAGCTCAATCTGTGCAACCTCGGAGGAGGCTTTATTCCAGTCCTTCTGTCAGGAATCGTCTCAGGTGAAGGTGGGTAATACCGTCAGAATCCTGTCTGCCTACGAGCGGTGTCATCGATATGACATATTTCGGATAGTTGTCCTTGACAGCCCGCAGATTACCAAATTCGCGCTCCCTCGTGGAATCATCAGCGATGATATAGGATGCCTGCACATAAATCCTCTGGCCTTTGGGCTTATTGCAGACAAAATCAATCTCACCTGCCTGCAACTGTCCGACGGTCACCTCGTAGCCAAGGCGTATCAGGTGGCTATAGATGATGTTCTCTATCACCTTTTCGATGTCACCTTCACGCGAGCCACCAGCCAGAGTGTTCCGCAGGCCGTTGTCCTCGAAGTAATACTTGTCGTTGCTCTCAAACAGCTTTTTGCCGTGAATGTCATAGCGGTTCACCTTATGTAGCAGATAGGCATCGCACAGAAACTTCGTGTAGTTGATGATAACCGTCGAGGTGACGCTGTCGCCCTGCGACTTCATATATTTGGCAATGCTGTTGGCCGAGATGATCTTACCTGCGTTGTCAGCCAGAAAACGCACAAGGTTTTCAAGGAACGGCACGTTACGGATCTTGTTCCTCATAATGACGTCCTTCAGCAGCACCGTATGGTACACGTCCGTCTGGTACTCACGCGCATCCTGCTCGTCAAGCCCCATCTTCACCAAACCCGGCAGACCGCCGAACTGGATATACTTAGCCAGCGTATCGTCAGAGTCCTTGAGCTGATGGAACAGCATGAACTCCTCGTAGCTCAGTGCCTGGATATAGATCTCCTTGTAGCGTCCTCCTATTAGGGAGCTTAAGTCGCTGCTCAGCATCTTCGAGTTTGATCCGGTTATAACCAGTTCAATATCTGGCTCCTCGTAATAGCTACGCACACTTTTCTCGAACTCCTCGATGTCCTGAATCTCATCAACAAGGATGTAGTTCATCTTTTTCTTGTCGCGCCTTGCATCGATATAGGCGTTCAAGTCCTGATAGGTCTTGATTTCGTCAAACTCATGCTTCTCCTTGTCGATGAAGATGATATTTGCACGCTCATCCTTATTCACCTTGTCCCTGAAGAGACGCAGAATATAACTCTTGCCAATACGGCGCTGACCCGTCAGAATGATGATGGTGTCTTTGCCCAAATACCGTTCAATCTTTTCCAGATAACTCTGTCTTAATATCGCACTCATAATCCCATTTTTATCTTTTATAATAGAAATTTGGTGCAAATATACTAATTTTATCTTTTATAAAAGACAAAAATGCGAAAAATTTTAGTTTTATCCATCATATTAGATAGATTTGGCTCTTTTTGAACTTAAAATCAGATTAATGACTATCTGCTGTGGCTCGCCAAATTTACACTGTTGGCATGCCAAGACGGAAGTAGCTATCCATCGTTATTATGAACTTGGGCAATGTCATTTCTGATGCTGTCTTACCAACTCTATTGCTTCTTTACCCGTCAGATGCTCGATATCGAAGCGGATGGCCAGCATACGGGATAATCCGCTTTCAATCTCTTTTTGCAGGGCTTCATCCTGATTTGGATTGTAGCGGTTGCCAAGCATTCGGGCCACTTCCAACTTCTCATGGTACCCTCCCACGATATTATCAACATCGTGGGTCCCTCCCTCATCCTCGATGATGTGGATTCTGCCGAAAGCAATCACGCTACGGAAGAAAGTTGTGTACTTCTCCGGCTGAACATCATCCTGCTCAATGACACAGAAAGATGCCTTATCGCACTTGCGGATGGCATCAACCTTATGGCCAGCCAAAGCACTATGGAAGTATAGTTTCCCATCATGATAGACATAGCTGATAGGAACAGCATACGGATAATCATTATCACCTAGCAAAGCCAGAGTTCCTGCCGTAGCTTTCTCCAAAATGGCAATGCTCTCTTCTTCTGCAAGCTGCTGGCGCTTGCGTCTCATTTCTCTAAATTCCATATACCACAATTTTATGGCTGCAAATTTACAAATTTTCTAGCAGAATAAGGATGCTGGAGGGGAAAATCCTACTAAGGTTTAGGTGTTTCACCCCTCCACTTTAGGATTTATCCTTTGCAAATCAGCCGAAAAATGCCGTACTTTGCACCGTGATTAAGAAACATTTAGAGCCCCTTGATAAGGGGCGGCTATAATGCAGGGATTAATAACAATTAAAAGTATAGGAGATAAAGATATGAAGAAGATGATGATTCTGGCAGTGATGATGGTCATGACTATCTCGGCCCGCTCGGCTATGCCGCTTGGCTCGTCCAAGAACGCTATGAGCTATAATGCAGCAAAGAACGAAGCCCTCTTCCTCTCTGACAAGATGGCTTACGAGCTCAACCTCACCGCTGCACAGTATGAGGCAGTCTATGAGATCAACCTCGACTACCTGATGAGCCTGAACGGACACGGTGATGTCTTCGGCATCTGGTGGGATCGCCGTAACGCAGACCTCCGCTTTGTGCTGAATAGCTGGCAGTACGACAAGTATGTGGCTCTCTCCCACTTCTATCGCCCTGTGGCTTGGAAGGCAGGCAGCTGGACGTTTGCAGTATATACTCACTATAACAGAGGGCATTTCTACAATAACCGTCCAACGGTGTTCGTGACCTACAAAGGCGGCCATAACAGGATTCACGGCTCACACTATGCTCACATGCACAAGCCCGCAGTACATCACCATGCTCCAGCTGTGCACCATCATGCACCTGCTCCGCATCACCCAAAGGCTCCTGTGAAAGTTGACAAGCGTCACGGTATTTCAAACCATACCTTGGCCAGCAACACACCACGCCATGGACATAACAATGCAGGTCACTTCGGACGCAGATAAAGAGCACGTTTTGCCTCTATATATGCCTTTCAAAAGGACACGGGGAATTCTCAGAAATGGGAGTTCCCTTTTTACATGTAAAACACGAACTTTGTTCCCTTCGAGCCTACACCGTCATAGTCTGCAGGTACAGGAAACTGGTTGATAAGCATGTCAACCTCTTCCTCCTCCAAATACGTGGTCAACTCCAGTTCAATAGCCATCCGTCGCTCATTATAGCTGAGATTCCAGATACATTCACCCAGAACAGCATTTACCACCGTCCTGATTTCATCCTGAGTGCGCCAAATGGAATCAAAGTCTGTCACCGTTCTGATAGCTTAAGCAATCGTTTAATGTTGTATTCTAGTTCCTCCAAGTCTATGAACTGGGATCCACGATACACTTCCTTCCCATCCATCAGAAGCAATACGGTTGGCCCTGAATAGACCAAGAATTGGCCAGCTATCAAAGGTTCTTCTGTGATGTCAGTATAGAAAGAAGTCAAAGATGGAAACTGGTCTGCCAACCTCGCCACTTTATCAAGCATGACGTTGCATACTCCGCAATCTGGAGATTTAATGTAGAAAAGGCACAAGCAGTTATCCGCTATTGTCCGTTCTATATCTATTCTGCTTGTCAAGTGTTTCATCAATTATATCTATAAATTGGAATTCATTTATCAATTTTCTTTATTAACGATAAATCACCACTTGACAAGGCTTTGAAATTGCGCTCTATCTTTTCTATGTCCCAATCCCACCATTTCAGTTTCAGCAGAAAGGTGATGAATTCGTCGTCAAAACGCAACCTGACAACTCGGCAGGGATTCCCTACCGCAACAGCATAAGGTGGAATATCTGAGGCAACTACAGAGTTTGTTCCAATAATGGCTCCATCGCCAATATGAACGCCTGGCATAATGGTTACATTCTGACCAATCCAGACGTCATTGCCCACAACAGTATCTCCCTTCAGAGGCAATTCATCTTTCACAGGAGCAATGGCACTTCCCCAGTCGCCGCCAATGACGTAAAACGGATAGGTTGTTACGCCGTCCATCCTATGGTTGGCACCATTCATGACAAACTCCACACCCTTGGCAATAGCGCAGAATTTGCCAATAATAAGCCGGTCACCTATGAAGTCATAGAAATGAGTGACATGCTTCTCGAACTGGTCAGCACCATCCACATCATCGTAATAGGTGTAGTCACCGATGATAATACGTGGGTTCTTCACCACGTTCTTGATGAAGCAGAGGCTTGGAATCTTCGGATTAGGAAAAGCCTCATTGGGATTTGGTCTGTTTTTTATTTCCATAAATACCGATTTATCTGATAATCTTTGCTTTCTGCAAATTGTCAAAGTCGCTCCAGAAATCAGATGCCTCAGAGTCGCTGAAGCCATTGGAGGATAGCTCATGTAGAATGGCATCGAGAAGCTGCACTTTGGATATGTTCAGGTCTGGATCTACGTCAATAGGATAAGTGATGATGTCACCCATCGAACCAACATGAACATTG
>JAEEGK010023467.1_pt1 | contig 12861 bp, 7 predicted proteins | sample 8958771 | NCBI WGS metagenome assembly JAEEGK01 (sample SAMN16246547, study PRJNA631951) | gut metagenome | biome: gut microbiome; feature: rumen; material: SC-attached | host: Bos | place: Iran: Karaj | collected 2018-10 | reverse complement strand
CTGTATGTGGGGTTCTGGGGCGGCATGAACGTGCTCATGATGGGCAACGGCCAGGGCTTTGAACATTGCTATCCGTTCATCCTCGTGATGACCGCGGTGTGGCTCTGCGACACGGTCGCGTATTTCTTTGGCAAGTTTGCTGCAGGCAAGGGACCGTTTGGCCGTCATTTGTTTGCACCGAGCATCAGCCCGAAGAAGACTTGGGAAGGCTCGATTGCAGGTTCCATCGCAACGGTTGCATGGGTTGCCTACTGGGTCAAGTGCAGTGCGGCTCTCAGCTCGTTCGAAATGAATTTCACTTGGACATCGGCAGTCGTCATTGGCCTCCTTATCACGGTGGCAGGCCAGGTGGGCGACCTCTTGATGTCTGCACTCAAGCGCTGGAGCGGTACCAAAGATTCTGGGAACTTGTTCGTTGGGCACGGTGGCGTGCTCGACCGTTGTGACTCGTTCCTCCTTGCGGCGCCTGCTCTATACATCTTCATGGATTTCTTGAAGACCATCGTGTAAAAACAAAAGCGCTACGCAAAAGCATTGAAAAGACCGTAACTGATTCTCTCAGTTACGGTCTTGTTTTTTTTGCAAGGTTTAAGTTCTTGATTATCTTTTGGGGGTTGACGGCTTCTTGCCTCCCATGCCGTGCTCCTCCATGTAAATGGCGAGGTAGTCAATAACGCCTGAATCTGCGCCTTTGACCGGAACATAGCGCAAGCTGTTGTCTGCCCCGATGATGATGGCAAGCCCGGCGATGTAATTAATCCAGTGGTAATCTTCATGGTACTTCAAGGCGACTTTGCCTTTGGAGCCGAACACGGCGAGCGGCATGACGAAAATGTCGTGCGAGACCATGATGCTTACGCGTTTCCACTTGGGTAAATTCTTGAGGATGACTTTCTGTATGAATTCTTCGGCGCGTGGGGTGAGTTCGTAAAGCGCGTCTGTGTAGCCGCCTTCGTAAGCCCAGTGGGCCATGAGCTCGACAGAACCGCCTTGCATGCCAAGCTTTGTCCCGTATGCGGAAAGTTCGTCGGCGGAGATTTTCAGAAACCAGTTCCCGGTAATATCGTAGTTCGTGATGAGCTTTGGAAGGCTTGCTTCTCCACGGCCTTTTGAAATGTTGTTTGCAGTCTCGTTGGTGCGCACGAATCCCGAAGTGATGTAACTAAATTCTTCGTCGCTCTTGAGCGTGGTACCTAAATTTTGGGCCATTTTTACGCCGTTAGCGGTGAGTTCCGTTTCTATGGCGACATTGTCTTCGCGCTCGGAATGTCGAATGATGAAGACTGCTTTTTCGTCTGCGGTAAGACTCTTGTAGACGTCGGCGACAGTTGCAAAACCGTTCTCGTCAAGCGAAATCTCTTTTGCTGGTAGCGATGTTTGCGAGGAACTGGAAGATTTTGCTACATCTGAAGACGAAGAAACTGGCGTGTCTTGCGAAGATGAAATTATGGATGAGCTTGTTTGTGCTACAGAAGACGAAGATCGTCGATGGCTGCTTCGTGATGAACTGGAATTATTTTTTGTTCCACTTGACGACGAGCTTTGTTGAATTGCTGAGCCGGATGATTCAACGGTTGCGACCTCCGATGACGATCGTTCCTCAGTTGTTGTTGAGGATGAAGCGATGCTTTCAGGAGCTGTTGAGAATGTGGTGTCGCTACAGGCTGAAAGCATCGCTGTGAATGAGATTGCGACAAATAGGGGCTTTGTCGCAATTGCGCGGAGCACGCTATGGTTGAGTTTTTGCATTTACGAACCCCACTGGTAATCGCCTGCTTTGTAGACGGGTTCTTCTCCGTTGAAGCCTCGTGGGCGTTTAATCTTGTCGTCGAATAAAGTCTTGTTGAATATGCGGAAATCTCCACGTTCGTAGCTCTGGAAAGATATATGACAGAAAATGGGGCCTGCCGGCATGTACTCGCTATAACTCATGGTGCGTTCACCGGCCGTGTAGAGGTAGTTGTAATATTTTCCGTTAAATATAATGTGCAGTCCGATATTTCCGACCGTGAACCAGCGGCCTTTTGCAAGGATGTTTTCGTGATGAGTGTCGTCATAGTCCATTACCACGAATTCTGCATCGCCATTCTTGTCGAGATGGAATCGGTACTTGTGGTTTCCACCGCAGCAACGCCCGTCAAAGAACCAGGTGTAACCACTTGCGGCCGCAATGCGCGGGTCTCGCACACTAGTATCGGGGTGGGCGAGCTGTTCATCGCTCACGATTCGTTCGGGTTCCACGGCTGCGATAAGCTGTGCTAATGTTTTGGGGTTACTTACCGTGGGGATACTCACTTTGCTCTTCGCTTCGCTTGCGGCTCGGCGGTACAGACGATAGGGAATGCCGTCATCGCTGATCATCGTGAGTTCATCTTCGCTGAACACGTAATAAGCGTAAGTTTTGGTGCCGTTCTTGGTGACAACGTTAAAGCTGCGGTTGTTGAGCGTGTACCATTGTCCTGAAACATTCGGGAATCCGGACACGGCCGCTATCCCGTCTTCGTTGATGATTACGGTGTAATCGTCGCTGATCCAGGCTTCGTCAGAAGCTGTGATTAAACGGCAGTCGCGGTTCTTGTCGCCTTGGCAGACGGCGGCCGATGGGTTTGCTGCTTCGCAAGGGCTGACCATTCCCGGTGGGAGCTTTGTGGACATTCCGATTCTAAATCCCATGTCGGCGGCGCCATCGCGGCTGCGGATGGCGCGACGGCTCACTCGCGCGAACTCTGCGGGTTCCCCGTAACTTCCGCCTCGACGCGTCTTGTTGCCGGAACCCGTGAGCTGTACCGGGTTCACCTTGTCGTCAGATGTATAGCCTACGAGCCAGTCGTACACCCATTCCCAGGAATTTCCGCTCATGTCGTAAAGTCCTAGCTTGTTTGGCTTCTTGGTCGCTACATCGTGCGATTTTCCGCCGCTGTTTTCGGAATACCATGCCACATCATCGACGTTGTTGCTTCCTGAAAACTTAAACTTGTCTGAAACGCCGTCCTTGCCGCCCCGTGCCGCAAATTCCCATTCGCCGTCCGTGAGCAAACGGTACTGACGCCCTGTCTGTTGCGAAAGCTTGCAGGCGAAATTGTTGGCGTCAAACCAGCTTACTCCAATTTTGGGGGCCTTGTCCGATTCCCAGGCGCTCTTTTTGCCGCCCATTACAGCGTTCCATTGTGCAATAGTCACTTCGGTATTGGCAATGAAGTATTCATCGACTGTTACTTTGTGTGATGGACTCTCGTAAATTTTATCTTGTTCGGCGCAATTGTCGCAGCCTCGTGTATAAGAACCGCCTGTTACATAGACCATGTTGAATACAACGCCGTTTACCGTATCGGCGAAATTTGCAGGCGAGGTGTAGACAAAAGATTCTTCGCTGGAACTTGAATTTACTTGAAGTCCAGACGATTTTCCTTGCTCGGAACTCGAAGATGAACTCCGGTGGACATGTCTACTCGAAGAACTTTTGTGCGAATCTGTGGACATGCCCGGCGATGTTCCCGACGAGCTTTCAGATACACTTGTAATGGATGATGACGAATTTGTTCCGCCATTTTCGGCAGAATAGTTTTTGTCTGGTGAATCGCCTGCCTCGGAAGACCCGAAATAGTCGACAGACGATGAAATGTTGATGTCTGACCCGGAAATGTCATTGCTTGACGAATCCGAACAGCTCCAAAGCACCCCGACTGCGCAACAACACGCAGCATATACACCCGAGGAAAGTATGCGCATAAGCACCTCCTTCGAGCAACAAACCTAACCCATATTCAATATACACTAATTTTTTTTATTGAAATGTAAAATGTTGTAATTGTCTCAACGCAAGCATATATATGGATAAATCGTTTATCTCCATATGTATGTTACCCTAGAATTTAAAGCTTGCTTTCTTGGCGGGATCATCTCTTTATTCTATCTTTACCGAAAAAGCAATCACTGAGGTTCTTAAATGAAAAACGTAGTTCTTTTGGGTGCCACCGGTTCTATCGGTACTTCTAGCGTAGATGTCATTCATCAACATTCGGACATTTTTAATTTATATGCCGTTGCAGCAAATAGTAGCGTAGAAAAAGTTGCAGAAATCGTGCGCAAGTACAATGTCGAACGCGTTTGCATGTTCAACGAGACGGCCGCCAAGGAACTTGAAGGCGTTCTCGGCAAGAAGGTGCTTGCTGGCATGGACGGTCTTTGCGAACTTGCTGCTGACCCGAAGGCTGACATCATCATCAACGCCTTGATGGGTGCAGTGGGATGCCTCCCGACGATTACGGCAATTGAACATGGCAAGCACGTGGCTCTCGCTAACAAAGAAACCATGGTGATGGCAGGCCCGGTCATTTGGGACAAGCTTGCTGAAAATCCGAAGTCCTTCATCACGCCGATTGACTCCGAACACAGTGCCATTTTCCAGTGCCTCGAAGGCGGCAAGCGCGAATCCGAAGTGGAATTCCTCGAAATCACGGCTTCGGGCGGCCCGTTCCGCGAATGGCCTATCGAAAAGTTCGAAAACATCACCGTGGCCGATGCTTTGAATCACCCGGTATGGAGCATGGGCAAGAAGATTACGATTGACTCTGCGTCCATGATGAACAAGGGCCTCGAAGTGCTCGAAGCTCATTTCTTGTTCCACATTCCGTATGACCAGATTAAGGTCGTGGTTCACCCGCAGTCGATGGTGCATTCGCTTGTGCAGTTCCGCGATGGTTCCTTGATGGCCCAGCTCGGCGCTCCCGACATGCGCATTCCGATTCAGGTGGCGCTCACATGGCCCGACCGCCTGAAACTCGAAACCAAGCGCCTCGACTTGCCGACGCTTGCAAAGCTCACGTTCTTCGAACCGGACTTCAACAAGTTCCGTTGCTTGGCGCTCGCATTTGACGCTGGTCGCCGTGGCGGTATCGTTCCTGCGATGATGAACGCTGCAAACGAAGTGCTCGTCGATCGTTTCCTCAAGGGTAATCTCAAGTTCACCGACATCCCGAAATACGTCGAAATGGTGATGGACAAGGCTCCGAACGTCACAGGCCATCTTTCCTTGGAACAAGTTCTCGAAGCCGACAAGGAAGCCCGCCGCATGACGGAAGATTTCCTGAAGTAGCGTTAGGAAGTTTTATTGGAATAAAAAAGAAAAAACGTTAGTTTTTTCACGATCCGTGTGGCCTCTATACGCAGTTCTATTTGCATACACGGCGCTTTTCGCAATGTCACCCCGGCCTCAGTGCCGGGGTTTGTCATTTTGGATTGTCAAGTAAGATAGGATAAATGATATTTGCAATGTTCTGTTTTCGCACTTAGGCAGCATTTTGCGTCCAGAGTAATCTTTTGGGCGCATTTTTGTATATATTTAGAATTATGAAACCGCGTTTATCCCTGTTTATGTTGTTTGTGCTTGCCGTTGCATTCTTTGCGGCCTGTACCGACTATGTGGAACAGGTCGATGGGCAGATTGCTGTATTCAATGAGCACGAAAATGCTCGGTTAGAAAGCATGAGGCATAGTGCTGAGTACTGGGTAAATCCTGTGGATGTTCTTGAAGATTCTCTTTTCGATGAACGCGATGCAAAAACCTACAGGACTGTTGCTATCGGCTCGCAGACCTGGATGGCGGAAAATTTGAATTATGAGGTGGAGGGCAGTTATTGTTACAATGGAGTTGACTCGAATTGTACTAAATATGGTCGACTCTACACGTGGGCGGCGGCAATGGATGGTGCTGGCCAGTGGAGCGATCATGGCAAGGGTTGCGGCTATGACAAGTTGTGTGCTCCGAAATACCCGGTAAAGGGTGTGTGTCCCGACGGGTGGCATATTCCGAGTTTTGGTGACTGGGAGACTTTGTTAATGGCAGCTAACTATGATTTGCAGGGATATTCGTATTCCGCAAATGAACTTAAATCGAAAAAGGGTTGGGGTACCAATGCGTCCGCTAATGACTTATATCTTTTTTCTGCATTCCCTGTGGGAATCAAGATGAACAATGGGAAGTATTATTACGAGGGAAGCCGCACTGCTTTTTGGACATCCACGGAACAAGCAAAAAAGCAGGCTTCAGCATTCAGGTTGGGCTTTAGCAGCGGGGCAGCTCTGGAGTTCTGCGATAAGGACGAGGGCTATAGTGTTCGTTGCATCAAGGATGTTCTGAACGAATATACCGCGACATCTTCTTCGGAATTTCCTGGATCCAGCAGTTCTTCATCGATCACTGACGGCACATGGTTCCTGTGGAATGCATTTGAAGCTCCGGACGGATTCGTCGTGACGGGTTTTGCGGACGAAAGTGGAACCTCGGGTTATTGGTACGATTATAGCGATACCGATGTAGGCGGGAAATCTGTTATTATGTATCCGAAAGATGTCGAGGAAAATGATTTCGGTCAGTTCTTCCCCGTGCTTGCCGAGACTTACGGAGGGCTAAAGGGAATGGTTTCTTTTGGTGATGGATTTGAATTTCCGTATGCGGGATTGGCTTTTAATGTGGTGGGTGAAACCCGCCGTGGGGCAGATATACACGAATGGGGCGGGCTGTGCCTTTCTTACATGTCAACTACGCACTTTATAGTTGAAATTGTTACCGAAGAAGATGCTTTTGTTTCAGATGACTTGAATAGTTTCAGGGCTTCTCTTCCAAAGCATCCAAGTGTTGATAGGATTGACATCCCATGGGAAAGATTCCGTCAGCCGGCGTTCCGTACAGAACTCAAGAACATCGATGACGTCCTTTCCAAAGTGGCTGTTATAAAGTTACACTTTGATGGGGAAACCGGAAACACCGTGGATTTCTTGGTAAATGCTATTGGCAGTTTGGGGCAATGTCCTCGCCCGGATTAGTTTTACTGGCAAGGAAGTGTGTTTGAAATATGAAGTACTGGCTTGGCATCTTTTTAATCTTCACTGCTTGCACGGACTATGTCGGGCAAATCGACGATGATATCGATGCTCTAAAAGCGTTCGAAAAGACTCGTAATGAAAGTATGATTCCACTCTCTGAAGTAGGAGTGGAACCGTCAAGTGTTTTCGAGGGTGTGCTCAAGGACTCGCGAGACGGTAAATCCTACAGGACTGTTACCATAGGTATGTTGACGTGGATGGCCGAAAACTTGAATTACGAAACGAGCGGTAGTTATTGCTATAATGACGATTCCGATTATTGCGACAAGTACGGGCGCCTTTACACATGGGCGACTGCTATGGATAGTGCAAGCGAGTCAAATGGTGCTGGCTGTGGCTATGGCAAAATGTGCACTCCGACATATCCAGTGAAGGGCGTTTGCCCTGATGGCTGGCACCTTCCCAGTTTTGGCGAGTGGGAAACATTGAAATTTGCCGTCTGCGGGTGCGAGGTTGACGGTCAAAACCTGAAATCAAAGAGGGACTGGGAAGCTAATGGAGGGGGAAAAGACTTATATGCTTTTTCTGCCGTACCTGCAGGAGTGAAATCCGTAAATGGCAAATATTTTTATGAAGGTAGCCAAACATATTTTTGGTCATCTACGGATTATGGATTCGAAATTGCTGGAGCTGTTAACTTGGATTATGGAATTTCGCTGAATGTTTACGAGTCTAGTTCACGAAAAATGTATGCGTATAGCGTTCGCTGCGTAAAGGATGATAGGGATGAAAAACCGACGGAGAAACCCGAAATACCCGTTTCTTATGTGGACCCCTGCAAAACGGACTCTACGGATAATTGCAAATACGGTACACTGATGGATTCCCGCGATGGACATACCTACGGGACGGTGACGGTTGGTTCACAGACCTGGATGGCAGAAAACCTCAAATTTGAAACAGCCGACAGTTATTGTTTTGACAATGTTGACTCCAACTGCGTAGCTTACGGTCGGCTATATACTTGGGGGGCGGCCATGGATAGTGCCGGCGTTTTCTCCCAGAACTCCCTGGATTGTGGTTCTGACTGGATTTGTCGCGTAATTTACCCGGTGCGAGGGATTTGCCCGGAAAATTGGCACTTGCCGACACAAAAGGAATGGCAGACGCTGGCTGCCGCAGTAGGTGGGGTGGATATTGCTGGTAAAATGCTCAAGTCCACGAGCGGCTGGAGTGGTGAAAAGGAATATGGAGAATGGAAGATGAATCTGAATGGCGTGGATGCCTACGGATTTTCGGCTTTACCGGCTGGAGACATGGAACACGGCTCGATGTCCAATGATAATAAGGGTAGAATCACTAGTTTCTGGAGTTCTACGGAAGTTAGGGGAGATGGTGGCTATGGCGCGTATTATGTAAGTTTGTCTAATATCGGGACTGGTATGGGTATTTCTGAAAATCCTAAGTATAGTGTTTCAAGTATCCGCTGCGTGAAGGATGTTGTAGATAAAGTGTCGGAAGAAAATATTCCCCATATAGGTGAAAAGCCAAAATCTAGTTCTTCTGCGAAATCCAGTAGCTCGGCCAAGTCTAGTAGTTCTTTAAAATTGAGTAGTTCTGCCAAGTCCAGCAATTCTGCAAAATCCAGCAGCTCGGCCAAGTCCAGCAAATCTGCGAAATCCAGCAGCTCGAAAGAACATAATAGTTCGGGAATAATCAATAGTTCGCATTCGAATACTCCTGAATCATCAAGCTCTCCTGTGGCCCCTTGCAGAAACGAAAAATCTGACACTTGCGAATACGGAACCCTAACGGATGACCGTGATGGTAAAACCTATAAAACGGTTGTCGTCGGCACTCAGATTTGGATGGCTGAAAATTTGAACTATGAAGTGGAAAATAGTTGTTGTTACAACAATTCTACTGAATATTGCGATAAGTACGGTCGCCTTTATACATGGGCGGCGGCGATGGATAGTGCCGGTTTGTGGAGCGATGCAGGCAAAGGTTGCGGCTATGGAACAAGTTGCTCACCGGCATATCCTGTACGCGGCGTTTGCCCTTCTGGTTGGCATCTGCCCAGCAATTCGGAATACAACGCTTTACTTTATTCGGTTGGTGATGCAAGGGAAAGTCTCAAAACAACAAGTGGTTGGGGAAAAAACACCACCTTGCCGTTCATTAACGGCTCTGACGCTTATGGCTTTTCAGCACTTCCTGCTGGTGGAAAATATGGTGAATATGGATTTGGGGGGGAGGGCGAAACGTCGATTTTTTGGAGTTCTGATGAGTATCTTGAATTTGGAACTACCATGGAGGTGGATCAAGGATTCACTTATTATAAGGAAAGATATGATAATCTTTCAGTCCGTTGCATTAAAAATTAGTTGAGGAAAATATGTTGCACTGCACAAAATCATGGTTATACACCATTCTCTTTATTCTGCTTCTTTCGTCAAACTCATTTGCCGCGTATGTCGCTGTTTTGGAAACTGTCTCCGATGAAAAAGCAAAGGACAGCGTTTCGCTATCTGATCGTCAGTTCCTCACGAACGTCCTGCGAGAACAGGCCGTCAAGGAACTTCCTGCTTCGCAGAATTATACCATAATGACCCGTGAAAACATCCAGCAGATGTTACCTCCAGGAGTTTCTATTGAGGAGTGCGAAGGGAGTTGCCTAGTCGAAACGGGCAAGAATATTGCGGCTGATTACATTTGCCAGGCACGAGTGGGCGTTTTTGGCGGAATGCTTTCTTTGTCTGCGGAACTTTATGAAACTGCGAAGAACAAACTTATTGCAAGTTTTTATGGACGCGGTGCCAATGTGAACGAACTTTTGGAAATCATTGAACAAAAGTCTCCAGATTTTTTCAGCAATGTAAGGATGCTGGCGGAGTCTGCTGTCGCCGATACGGCAAAGCCAGTTGCTCAGGATTCGCTTGCCGAAGAATCAAAACCTGTGAAAGTGGAACCTATTGCAACTGTCGAGATTTCCGGGGATAGTGCAGTCGCAAAAATTGGCGAAAGCATTCCGGCAAATGTCGAGGCGAAAAGTGGCGGCGTCGCGCGCTGGGTTTTCTTGGGGCTTGGTACTGCCGCAGCTGTGACTGGGGGAATTCTCGCCTATCACGGGAACAAGAAGGCGAAGAATGCGGCTGAGAAGGGGAGCGATGGATGGACTGTCAGTGATTTGGAAAAAAATCGTGACAAAGCAGAATCCGGCCAGACCATGCGAGGCATAGGAATTGCCGTTATGGCTGTCGGTGTTGTAAGCATCGGAGTCAGTTTCTTTTTCTAGGATGCCGATAATGATAATATTGAATGTTTTTCTGTGCAGGGTCGTAAGGCGTAGCCGAAGAATATTATCCGGTATTTTCTTGACGGGTTTGTTTGTTCTTACCGCCTGTACCGATTACGTCGGGCAAATCGACGACCAAATTGATGAATTCAATGTATGTGAGCGTGCTCGGGAAGAAAGTAAGATTCTTATTGCTAATTACTATGTGGACCCATCTTCTGTATTTAAGGGCGAGTTTGAGGATCCTCGCGATAACCATGTTTATAAAACAGTCACTATAGGTGCGCAAACCTGGATGGCTGAAAATTTGAATTACAAAACTGATGGTAGCTACTGCTATAATGACGATGAAAAGTATTGTAAAAAATATGGTCGGCTCTACACGTGGGCGGCGGCAATGGATAGTGCTGGCAAGTGGAGCGATCGTGGCAAGGGTTGCGGAAATGGTAAAATTTGTGCACCGGCATACCCTGTAAAAGGCGTGTGTCCAAAGCTTTGGCATTTACCAAGTTCGGGTGACTGGAGTACCTTGTTGGCTGCATTTGGCCTGTATGGTGGTTATGTAAGCTGCGGGTCAGAAAAGTATGGAGATTGTACCTTTGTTACTGAGGATACCTACGGTTTTTCTATACGTTTTGGCGGTGCTAGGGCTGATGACGGAACGTACTACAGTGAAGGAACTCATACTTACTTTTGGCTCTCTACCGAGAGCAGTAATAATCGTGCTTTGATTTACAGTTTGATTTATGACTATGGCGTGAATGTGGCTGGTGATTTTGAAAAAAATTCTGGACTAAGTGTCCGCTGCGTTAAAGATGAAACCGAAAAGAAACCGATTTCGTCTTCTAGTGTTGAAATGAAGCCCAGATCAAGCAGTAGTGTTGATGTGTCGTCTGTTCCTTGTGAGAAATTCGATTTGTGGTGCAAAAATTCCACGTATCATGTTGACAATACGGGTATGGAGCCACCTGAAGGCAGAACAATACTCTATGATGATTTGTCGCACTGGTGGGTGGAAGACGATCATGATGTGGGTGGTCATTCTGATGTCGAGTGGCCTGTCGCGATGGGTGGTGAACAAACTAACCTTGTGTTTGATTCGATAATAGACTATTGCAAAGGACTATGTGGGAAGGTGAAACTTGTAAAGGGAGACCATTATAGTAATCCGTTTGTCGAGATAGGGTTTGATATTCCTCATGCTCCGGTTGATGTATCTGACTGGGATGGCATTTGTATTACCTATATGGTGAGCGAGCCTGCTTCACTGGTACTTCATTTTGACTCCGATAAGGAGGATTCACTTTTTAGTGATGTACCGACGGTTTCTTTGCCTAAAGCTTCTGTTGCAACCGAAAAATGCTTTACGTGGTCTGAATTTAAACAGACTAGTTTGGAATCGAAAGAAAAAATTTCGGGTGAGAAGGCTGCAAAAATCCTTAGAGGTATTGCACTTAAGATTCAAGCGTCTGATGAAACTACTGCAGAATTTAATATCATCCGATTAAGGAAGGTTAATCCAGATGGAAAGGCTACGCTTGTTTCTCTTTATGGAACGCTTGTGGATCCTCGCGATGGAATAACTTATAAGACTGTGAAGATAGCTTCGCAGACTTGGATGGCGGAGAACCTCAAGTACAAAGTGCAGGGCAGTTATTGCCTCGAAACTCCGGAAGACTGCGAAAAATATGGACGTTATTACACTTGGGCGATTGCGATGGATAGTGTCGGCAAGTTCAGCAAGAACGGAAAAGGGTGCGGATATAATTCGATTTGTAAGCCGACTTACCCTGTGCGTGGAATTTGCCCCGAAGGCTGGCATTTGCCGCGAGAGAGTGAGTTTGCGAGACTGGTTGATATCGTCGGCGGGGAATCAAACGATGAAATGCTTAAATCTACAAGCGGTTGGCAATATCATGAATTTGATAAAAGCGGTAATGATACCTATGGATTTAACGTACTTCCTGCTGGTTATTTTTCAGGCGATGAAATGAATCATAATTCTATTGGTGACATGGCACGCTTTTGGACTTCTGACGGAGAGGACGATATGGAATTTTCGAAAGAGTTTTATTTAACGGCAGAATCATGCTCTCCGAACGTTACGAACTGTCGTTGCAGCAGGAAAAACGGTTTATCCATTCGATGCGTAAAAAACTGATATTTACTTTGATTGAGAAAAAAGACTATCAAATATGGAAGATTCAATTACATTATCAGGGAGCGATAACCTCAAAACCGCCGATGCTAAGGCTTGGCTGCGGTTCTTGCAGGTTTTTACGTTGACGTTAGGCTCAGGATTGATGCTGGCGGGCATCATTTTCTTTTTTGCCTACAACTGGGAGCTGATGCACCGTTTCGTAAAATTGGGCATCGCCGTGGCGTTAATTCTTGCGGTTTTTGCGGTGACGATGACCGTGAAAATGAGCGACTTCACTCGCAAAATTGCTGTATCTGTCCTGTGTGGGCTTGTGGGCGTGTTTTGGGCTATATTCGGACAGGTTTATCAGACCACGGCCGACTCTTACGTATTTTTCCTCACTTGGGCATGCTGCATTTTGGCGTGGGTGTATATCGCTGATTTCTACCCGCTTTGGGCGATTTTTATTGCACTTGTGTCGATGGGCGTAATTCCGCTATTTCCAGATAACAGTTGGTTTCTGACTCTGCTGATGCTCTACGGCGCGGTGTGGACAGCGTTCTTTATTTTTGCTCCAAAATATCTGCTGAATTTGTCT
>JAEEGK010023465.1_pt1 | contig 12863 bp, 10 predicted proteins | sample 8958771 | NCBI WGS metagenome assembly JAEEGK01 (sample SAMN16246547, study PRJNA631951) | gut metagenome | biome: gut microbiome; feature: rumen; material: SC-attached | host: Bos | place: Iran: Karaj | collected 2018-10 | reverse complement strand
CTGCTCCGCGGCCATCCTGACGCACTGTTCCTTTTTCTCCGTGTTGCCCTTCACCCCGGCCGGAAAACCGGAATAGGGCACGCAGACCACTTCCCAGCCCATCTTCTGCAGGAGGCTGCGGCTGTAATACAACAGCGGCTTGTCACAGGTATAGCCAATTCCCGGGAAAAAGCATGCCAGTTTTTTCTTCGCTTTCATCTGTCCGGATCCTTCGTTTGTTTCTTTGTCCGCGCACCGTTGCGCTTCCGGTGATTATGTTCCCGCCCCGCGGGTTTTCTTGATTCAGGTCTCAATCTATAATGTCCGTACTTTTTCTCTGACTTCAGTATATGAAATATGTGCGTACACTTCAAGGACTATGTCACACAAACAGGAAAAAAACAAAAAACGCCTCTTCCGAAACGTTTTTTGTCCCTTTCCCTTCCCCTCTACCAGATCAGGGATGACAGATACGTAATCAGCGGAATGGAAGCAAGCGAGAACACCGTGGAAAACACCACCGTCTCCACCGCGTAAGGATAATCTTTTCCATACAGCTGGGCATACACCGCCACATTGGAGCCCACCGGGCAGGCGGCACAGATCAGCAGCACGGTCCTCATTTCCTGCATGCGTTCCGGCAAAAGCCACAGAAGCAGCAGCGCGATCAGCGGAATTGCCAGCAGCCGGACAACGGAAATCAGCCCGAGGGATTTGCGCTTCAGCATCCCGGGGATATCCGTCTGCGCCAGGTAAATGCCGACCGTGAACATGGCCAGGGGCGTGTTCAGCCCCGCAACAGTACGCAGTCCGCCGCTGATGATCTCCGGAAGGGGCAGCCGGGATGCGAACAGCGCGACGCCAACCAGCAGCGCGATCACAAAAGGCGCCCTGATCAGCTTTTTCGGCTGCAGGCCCTGCAGCACCGGCTGGCCGTTCAGCCGGGAAACCCCGTAAGTCCACTGGCCGATATTCAGCAGCGCGATAAACGGGGCGGCATAAAACACCGCGCCTTCCCCCAGGGCAGCAATCACCAGGGGGATGCCGAAAAAACCGGGATTCGAAAAGGAAGAAGCAAAAGCCCCGACCGGATCCTTCCGGAATACAAAATGGGAAACCAGCACAGATGCCAGCAGCAGCACAAAGGACGCGGCGGCGCTCCATAAAAGGCCGTATACATGCTCCGCTGTCCGCTCCACCAGGAATCCGTTAATGATGACCGCAGGCAGGGAGACGTAGATCAGGATATTCCCGATCGTCCGGCTGCCTTCCCGGGTGATCCTGCCGCACCGGAAAAGCAGGAACCCGATGCCCGCCAGCAGGAACATCTGCAGGATCTGTCTGATCAGAATCAAAAACATATGTCTATCCTCCGGCTGTCCGGTCCGTTATCGGAACCCACCGCCGGAAGCATTATAACCGTCCTGTCCCTTCAGCCGCAAGCTTCTGTTCCCGGCTTCCCTCTCCCGTTATCCTGACCCGGCAGGCTGCCGGCCCAACTCCGTTTTCTGTACTTTGAATGTTTTTCCCTGAAAAACCTGTGTGAAAAAAAGCTTTCAGATCGTTTATATATAGAAAACATTTATTCATTGAGCGATAATAATGGAAAAGGATCGCTGCTGCTCTTTGAAAGGAGTTTACCATGGAATCATATGAACTGAACGCCTGTGTTGACAGACTGAACACATTGAAGAAAGACGCCCAGAGAACCCAGAAAAAGGGACTGCCCTTTATCATGGCATCCGTAGTCATCTGGGGGCTGATCTTTATCGCCCGGCTGGTCAGCAAAGACCTGCGGACCGCGAACATGGCAACCTTCGTCTGCTGCTGCCTGCTGTTCCCGATGGCCTTCCTGTTTTCAAAGGCACTGAAAGCGGAGGTTTTCCGGAAAACCGGCAATCCGATCAACGGCCTCATTATCCTGAGCACCCTGAACCAGCTGCTGTACCTGCTGATCGCCATGTGGGCCTTTGACAGGAAACCTGACGCCATGCTCATGATTTATGCCATGATCTTCGGGGCGCACCTGCTGCCATACAGCTGGGCTTATGACAGCAAAGCCTACCTTGTGCTGTCCATCGTGGAAACCGTCGGCGCCCTGGTCATCACCCACCTGTGCGGCAGCCTGGCAACAACCGCTTTCATTCTCTGCGGGGAGATCCTGCTGAGCGTACTGCTTTACCGGGAATGTAAAAACCTGTAAGTTAAGGAAACGCCGATAAAAAACACCGCCCTTTTCTGCCGGAAAAGGGCGGTTGTTATGGGGGGTTGGGAGGCTTTCTCCCTACTGTTTGCGTTTTGGATTATAGCAAGTCCCCGGATGAAATTCAGTGATTTTGTCACACACCAATTTACTTTTTAGCGGTTTTCTCCAGCTTCTCAAGATCCTTCAGTACAACAGTTCCCCGCCGGTTTTCGATCAGGCCTTCCCCGGCGAAACGCTTGAGCATCCTGCCCACGGTTTCGCGGACGGAATTGACCTGGCGGGCCAGTTCCTCCTGGGTCATCCGGATATCCCGGATCCCGGTTTTTTCGTAAGTTTCCAGCAGGTATTTGGCCAGCCGCTTATCCAGCCGGGAGAAGAGGGTCTGCTCAATCGCGGCAACAACCTGGGAAAAACGCCGGGTCGCCAGCTCATAGGTAAAACAGCGCACATGGATATTATTCTCACAGAGATCACCGAACAGTTTCACGGGGACAACCAGGATACTGGCAGGCTGCTCAACCACCATATAGGATTCAAAGTTGATCTGAGCCAGCACGCTGGCAGCGGATATGATGCAGTCATCATCCTCTTCCAGCCGGAACAGGGTCACCTCCCTGCCTTCATCTGAAAGCAGATAAGCCCGGGAAGCCCCGCTGAGCAGATGGATCATGCCCACACATTCCACATCCGGACCAAAGAGCCGCTCTCCCGGCGCGTAATACCGGATATAGGCGGACTGCGCTACCTGCTGTTTCTCAGTCTCCGTAAGTTCTCCCCAGTAAGGGAGCTGTTTCAGCGTTTCTGCGTTCATCGGATGTCCCTCCTGTCAGATTCCCGGGGATAATCCCGGGGATTGTTTTTGCCTGTATTTCTCCTTTTTGCGTTTTTCAATTGTTTTTGTATTGTTTTTTGTCGGTTTTCATGTCACAATTTGTTTTCCCAGGCGTCTATTAGTATGAGGTGATCAGATGCGGATTGATACATTCGGCCTCCCGGTGCCGGTTAAATACCGGGATACAGTGAAAAAGCGGATCCCGCTCAGCTTCCGGCGTCCGGATAAAGCGGAAGCCCGGGAGCAGGAAATGGAAAAGCTGCGCAAGATCTACGGTTTCCAGACCATGAGCGAACAGGAGATCGAGGAACGGGCCGCCAGGGTCTGGAAGAAATTCACCCGGAAAGTCGGATGGGATAAAGAAGAAGAAAAGGAGAAATAATTTCTCCTGCGCGATGGATTATAAGCATTATCTTTCAACGTCAGTATAGCATTTTTTACACAATTTGACAATAATGTGACCACATCACACAAAACCGGCCGGCTTTTTTGCCGGCCGGCGCTGTTTTTCAGCTCAGCATTTTACACACCCGTATCGGTATCCGTTTCATCCGCGGAAGTCTCATCCACGGGTTTCTCCGCAGGCGTTTCATCCTTTACTTCCTCTGCGGGCTTTTCGGCTTCCGCTTCCTGCGCGGCCTTGCCGATCAGTCCGCCGGTAGTTACATTCCGGATGGCCTTGGGGATGTCCAGTCCGACGGCTTCCTTCACAGCCTCAAAGGTCTGCAGCATGGTGCCGGCAGTATCCCTCGCCATGGAGGTTGCTCCGCCTTCACCGAAGAGGATAATCTTTTCAGTCTTGCTCAGGGGCTCAGACACCGCGCGGGCGATGTCAGGCAGCTTTTCGGTAACCATCTGCATCATGGCAGCCTGGCCGTAGAGCTGCATGGCTTCAGCCTTTCTCCGCATGGCTTCGGCTTCCGCTTCACCCTTCATCCGGATGGCTTCCGCTTCCTTCTCGGCGGCATACAGGGCAGCGTCCGCTTCCGCCTGCTTGCGGTATTTCTCCGCCTCAGCCTGGGCAATGGCGCGGTCCTTTTCAGCCTTCGCCTTTTCACGGATCTCCACGTTCAGCTTTTCACGCTCGATCTCAACCGCCTGCCGCTTCAGTTCCGTTTCCTTTTCAAGGCGGGTCATTTCAGCAGCCGCGTGCTCGGTGGCAAAGGTCTTGTTGATACGTTCCTGCTCGATCTTGTAGGCCATTTCAGCCTTGGCGCGGGCTTCTTCCGTTTCCTGCTTGAAGGCAGCCTTCTGCACTTCCAGGTCACGGTTCTGGCGGGCGATTTCAGCTTCAGCCTGCATTTCGGCAAACTTGGATTCCTTCTCAGCCGCGGCTTCGGCAATACGCTTGTCCTGTTCCTTCTCGGCGACGTTGCGGGCAGCCATGGTGTCGATCACGTTGCCGTCCTTGTCGGAGAAGTTCTGGATCGTCAGGTTGATGATTTCCAGGCCCATGTTGGCCATATCAGCCATAGCGGCCTTGATGGATTCCTGGGCAAACTTGTCGCGGTTCTGGACCAGTTCGGCGATCGTCATCTGGCCGATGATTTCACGCATGTTACCTTCCAGCACGTCCTTGGCCAGGGCTTTGATCTGTTCACCGTTATAATGCAGCAGCTGCTCGGCCGCGGTAGCGATGGACAGGTCATCGGAACCGATCTTGATGTTCGCCACGGCGTCCACCAGCACGGAAATATATTCCTTGGTAGGCACCGGCTGCGCCGTGCGGATATCCACCTGGTTCAGGCACATATCCAGCTGGTCAATCCGTTCAATGGCGGGGATATAGAAGGTGGCGCCGCCGCGGATGATCCGGTATCCGAACTTCTTGGCGGAAACCGTGCCGTCCGAGTTGCGGACCTTGTAGTTCCGGCGGATCAGGCCGGAAATGATCAGCGCGGTATCCGGCGGAGCAATCTTATACCGGGGAATGAACTTGAGCAGGATGATAATCGCAACAATGGCGATCAGGATCCAGTGCCAGCTGTTCTGAATGAAGTTGAAAATTGCGTCCATGGGTTTACTCCTTTCAATGATTGATGTATGTCAGTTTATTGTTCCCGTGTTACATCCACCGTTTCGAAGGGGCTCACTCTCCGTTCATATGATCGCTTTGACGGTTTCCTTACCGTCGAAGTTATTTTATGGTTTCTGGGATACATAATACAGCACAAACGCTGAAAAATAAACCGGTCTATTTTGCAGGACCGGAAAAAAACAGGCTTTTTCCATCAAACGGTCATATATGCATACGGCAGTTCGTTGCTGATGCAGTACGATTCCGCATAACTGCCCTCCGCGACATAGATCATCTCCAGGCTTTCGCTGCCGTCCAATACGGAATCCCCGATGGAGGTGACCGTATCCGGCAGGACAATCTCCCTCAGTCCCGGGCAGAAGGCAAAGGCATAATTACCGATGGAGGTGACCCCGTCTTCCACCACAATCCGGGAGATTTTATGATCCTCCCAAGGCGTATCCACACACAGCATGCGGCGGTTACCATCCGCGCCGCGGTCTCCGAGGATTCCTTTATAATCATTCATCCGTCCGCTGCCGGTGATTGTCAGCGTACCGTCCTTCAGGTTCCATTTCAGGTTTTCCCCGCAGGAGCTTTTCATGCCGTATATCAGCATAAGCAAAACCGCGACAAGCAGCAGCAAAATCCACATTTTGCTTTTTCGGATGTCCATTGAATATGCCTCCGGATAATCTGTCATAATCTGTCAGTCAATGAACGCGACTGGGATCACATTCCTTCCCTGTTTCACGTTCCGGCCGGAACAAAGCTCTCCGGCCCTATGATAAAAAGTATATAAACCGGCTGTATCAAAGTCATCAACGTGATGTAACAATGGTGTAAATTGTACCGGTCTGCTTCCCGGCGCGGCACAAAAAGGGGCAGTGCGGTTTTTCCGCACTGTCACACTTGTTTTTCTTCACATGTTATGCTTTGTCGGGCTTATGAACGCCGATATACCAATTCTCATCCACTTCCGCGATTTCATAATAGGCCGCCTGGAGATACCCCTCCTGAAGGAGTGCCGCCTCCGGGTCTTTTTCCGTATGCGGGAGGTAGAACATCTTGATCCGGCTGTAATTCTCCCCGGCCAGCTCAATGTTGAGGATCTCACCGTTGCTGCCGTCATACTTGATCATCGTCAGCCCTTTGAGCAGGGAAAACGCGTCCAGCATGGCGCTCTGTTCTTCCTTCGCGAAGTACGCGTCATTCTTCAGTTCCTCCAGGCTGTGCAGGCTCGCATTATACGGATGGACATGCTTAAACAGATAGCTGTTGAACTCCTGCTTTCCCAGCATAATAGAGGCGGCAGCCGTCAGCCGGCTGTTCGTTTCCGGATCCGCAAGCAGGCTGCGGCAGTCCTCCAGCGTTGTCCTCTCCGGCTGTCTCCTGCCGGACATGGACGCCATTGCGCCGGCCGCGATCAAAATCAGCACGACCAGGATCAGCCAAAACCGGTATCTCTTCACAAACTTTTTCATTTACTCATTCTCCGCGTAAGAATACTTCAGGTTGTTCCGGATGCAGAAGCTTTCTGCGGCGCTGTCCCGCCCGACAACCAGGCGAAGATTGGGACAGTATTCAAACGCCGTTTCATCCAGCCTGGTTACGGAATCCGGAATCCTGAGTTCGTACATGCTTGAACAACCGCCAAACGCATGCGCCTCAATGGACGTTACAGTATCCGGGATTTGGATATCCGTCAGCGAATTGCAATTCTCGAGGATTGCAAACTCAATGCAGTCAAGGGTCGACGGCAGTTTGATCTTCCGCAGGCTGAAGCAGCCCTGGAACGCACAGGATCCGATCGTTTTGACCGACTCCGGAACCTGAATTGCAGTGATCGCGGTTTCCCCGAAAGCTTCACTGCCGATAGAGACAAGCGTTTCAGGCAGGTCAATCTCTGTCACCTTATCCAGGTAGGTAAAAGCGCGGTCTCCGATAGATGTGACGCCCTCTTCCACAATAATGGTATCGATCGGTCTTGCGTCCCACGGCGAGGTGACGCCGGCAACGGAGTTCCCAGACATTTTGGTGGTATAATTGTCCATTGCTCCGGTGCCGGAAATGGTCAGCGTACCGTCTTCCAGCTTCCAGGACAGATTCGCACCGCAGCGGCCTTCCTCGTATACGCTGCCGGAATTCTCCGGCTTTGTACCGTCGATATATGTATAGGGCAGTCCCTGTTTGCGGCAGTATTCCTCCGCGTAGCTGTCCCGGGCAACAATGACGTTCTCCAGGCCTGTACATTCCCCAAAGGCCTTGCTGCCGATGTCAAAGACGGCGGCGGGCAGGTTAATCTCCCTCAGGCTGCTGCAGTAGCAGAACGCATATGTGTCAATACGCTGAACAGTCTCTGGCAGGACAATATCCCGCAGGACGTCACAACCGCAGAACATATCTGCGGGAATCAGCTTGATACCAGCAGGCAGCTTCACGCTTTCCAGGGAATGGCAGCCAAAGAAGAGGCTCGCCCCGATGGAGGTAAGGGAATCAGGCAGGTCCATATCCACCACTTTGGTAAAACCGAAAGCATAGGATCCGGCTGCTTTCAGCGTATCTGGCAGATGGATCGTCCGAAGCATTTCACAGTGGTAGAACGCATAGCTTCCGATCCGTTCCACGCCTTCCTCAACCACTACCCGGTAAATTGTGCGGCCGTACCAGGGCGCCGTTGTGCGCAGGAGGAATGACCCGCCGTATTCATCAGGCTCGGAATAAATTGCATCATAATCATCCATTTTCCCAAACCCGGAAATGGTCAGCGTACCGTCATTGTCCAGCGTCCAGATCAGGTTTTTACCGCAGACGCCGTGCGGCGCCTCAGTCGGAATGGCTTCCGTACTGCTGCCCGTGTAGATATATTCAATATCCCTCAGGCTGCAGTACTGTTCAGCGTAGCTGTCCTTCGGCACAATGACGGTCTTCAGTTTTTCGCAGCCGTCAAAAGCAAACTCCCCAAGCGCCTGGAGGGAAGCAGGCAGGGTGACGGTATTCAGCGCCGTACAGTTATGGAATACATACATTCCGGCGTTGGTGACAGACTCCGGCAGGGTGATCTCCGCAAGCTTCATACAGTTCTCAAAAGCCGCCGCCCCGATGGACGTCAGGGAAGCAGAAAGCCGGATTTCCGTCAGGCCGGTACATTCGCTGAACACAAACATTCCGATCTCGGTCACCGAATCCGGCAAAGCGGCCGTCGTCAGTTTCTCGCAATGCTCGAAAACGCCCTCCCCGATGGAAGTGAGGGATCCCGGCAGGGAAACCTCTGTCATGGCGCAGCCGGTAAAGGCCTGGGACCCGATATACGTAACTCCTTCCTCAATCACAACCCGGGCGATGCCGCTGTTGCTGTCGCTCCACGGTGCGGAGGATCCGTACTGGGTTTTGCCGTTTTTATCCGGTTCTTTCCGGATCTCAACATAATTTTCCATCCTGCCCGTACCGGAAATCCGCAGCGTACCGTCTTCCTCCAGCGTCCAGGTCAGGTCTTTGCCGCAGGTGTTTTTCTCCTTCTCCACAGCGATCGGTACGGGTGCCGGCGTCTCCTCCGGAACAGCGCTGCCGCTGTTATACGGGAGGTTGTTCTCAACACAGTACTGTTCGGCATAGCTTCCCGGTACCACTGCCACGTCCTTCAGCTTTTCGCAGCCGGCGAACGCGTCTTCCCCGATGGTGCTGACAGAAGCGGGCAGGGTGATCGTTCTCAGGCTTCCGCACTGGCTGAACGCTTTCTTTCCGATTTCGGTCACGCTTTCCGGCAGGGTGATTTCACGCAGCAGGATGCAGTTTTCAAAGGCAAATTTCCCGATCACTGTCACTGTATCGGGCAGGACAACCGTTTTCAGCTGTTCGCATCCCCAGAACGCGAAAGCGCCGATGGAGGTAATACCGGGCTCCACCACCACCTGCGTGATCTTCTGGCCGTCCCACGGCGCGGTCGTCTGCTGGCTGCCGCCCATCATGCGCATATAGTTATCCATTGCTCCCGTGCCGGAAATCATCAGGGTGCCGTTTTCCAGCTTCCAGCCTATGCCGTCCCCGCCTTCGCTGCCGAAGACCACAGGCGCCTGTGCGTAGGCGTAGGACAGGCCGGCTTTCGCGCAGAACGTTTCCGCATAGCTGTCCCTTTCCACAACCACCTTTTCAAGGCTTTCACAGGACGCGAACGCACCGGCCTCAATCCTGGTCAGGGAAGCAGGCAGGTTGATTTCCTTCAGGCTGAAGCAGGCATAAAAAGCCGTTTCCGCAATGGACTTCACGCTGTCGGACAGGGTGATTTTTTCAATGCCATTGCAGCACTGGAACGCGCCGTATTCAAGCTCCGTAAGCGCTTCCGGCAGGATGACGTTCCTCAGCCCGCGGCAGTCTCCGAACGCGGAAACACCGATTGTCTCAACGCCCTCCGGGAAAAGAAAGTCCGTCATGTTTTCACAGTAACAGAACGCTTTATCCCCGATGGATTTCAGGGTATCCGGCAGGGAAACGGTGATCAGCTCCGTATGGCAGTTAAACGCGTTGGCCCCGATGGACGTAACGCCTTCCTCAATCACAAGGGAGCTGAACTTCAGCCCGTCCCATGGCGCGGTTGTGCCGGGCACTGTATACCAAAGATACGGTTTCTGTACGTTTTCATCCGTTCTGAAATCCGGCATTTCCCCCGTGCCGGAAATCGTCAGCGTTTCGTTTTCCACTTTCCAGGTCAGATTATCGCCACAGGTGCCCGCTTCATCTGCCAGGGCATGCATGTCAAACACTGCTGTAAGCAGCAAGGCGAACAGCAGGCAGATCCATAATCTGTACCTGAATGGTTTCATGCGTAACCCCTCCGTGTCAATCTGACAATTCCATTATATAGGAAGAAGTGTATCAAGGTCATTAACGCGATGTAACAACGTTGTAAATTTTTTCCCGGAAAAGCAGAACAGCCGGAGGAGGAAATCCCTCCGCCGACCGTCAGTTCCAGTCTTCAATTGTCAGCTGCTCCGGTTCCCGGACAAGGCCGTGGCAGTATCCGTAATACCAGCATTCATAAGGCTTTGAGCATTGTTCGCCGCAGGGCACGTCCGGTTCTTCCCGCTCCTTGGTCATACGGTTCAGATCCCAGATGTTGTCATTGATCCAGTCGTAGTATTCCCGGGCCTGTTTTGTGACGTCATTGGAGACGAAAGGGTTCTCCTCATCCGGGCCATGGGTCACAATAAAGATCCGGTCAATCCGAAGGCCTGTCCTCCGGATGATGTAGTACTGAAAGGCCGCGTCCCGGATAAACTGCTCATAGACTGCCGGCGCGTTCTTTACCTCATACAGGTCATGGCCGGTTTCCGTCTTCCGCAGGAGATCCACGGCACAGTAGTTGTTGTAATTGCTGAAGGCCGCCTCGCAGATCACCGGCACACCCCGGAGAAGGGCGTCCTGCGTTCTGGCCAGCATGGCCTGCTTGTCCGGAATCCGGGTTCCCGGCCGGTATACTGTCATTTCCTCATAGGGGCCGAACATGGCCATGGCCCGGTCGCCGAAATCGTTGCCCGCGTCCAGCCGGACCTGGACCTCCGGCGGAATAACCCGCAGCCCGGGCTTGTGCCTGTCCAGCCAGAGCATCTTCCGGCACTGCATGCCCCGCATAAAATCCGTTTTGGTAATGGCCATGGTTTCTTCCTTCCGGCACGTTATTTCCCGCAGATTATACCATTTTTGCCAGGCAGGAACAATCCGGGCCCGCCGCAAAGCGTGTATTGCGCATCCGCGTCACGGGAACTTCTGAACGCCTATTTTTCACCAGCCGGACAATACCCCCCTGTATTGTTCCGTCTTCGCCCTGTTATCCCGGATCCGGACATGGTATACTTGCACCGTCGGATAACAGACCCGGATTGATTGAAAGGAGGATCATTCCCATGCGGACCGACTGGGTCATGAGAAGTTTCCCGGAAGAAGAGAAAAAGCAGCCCCCGCGTCAGGAGGACAAGCCCATCTCCCCCGCGGTCGGACTGGGGATCGTGGCATTCCTCATGTTTCTTCCTTTTGTGGGCAAACTTTTCAGCGCTGTCCTCCTCGTATTCGGGACCATCTTCCGTTTCCTCTCCGGCATACTGAAGGAATTCTTCCGCGCCGCTCCTGATGTAGCTGCTTTCCTGACCGGCATCTGCATCGGCGTGAGGCTGTATTACCGTTTCCGCAGGAACAAAAACACCGCTGAAGAGGCGAAGGCACAGCAGCCTTCCGCCGACGTACCGGAAGAAGAGATTCCCGCACCCCAGGTTCATCACGCGATCAAATAAACAGGGCCCCGTTCGGCTGAACGGGACCCTTTCTGTTGCTTTTCCTTACGCTTCCGCTTTGCTGAACTGGGTTTCATACAGCTCCTGGTAGGTGCCGCCGGCATGAACCAGGTCCTTATGCGTACCCCGCTCCACGATTTCTCCGTCCCGGACCACCAGGATCTCATCCGCCGCCAGGATCGTGGACAGCCGGTGGGCAATCAGGATGGAGGTGCGCTCCTCGATCAGCGGATTGATGGCCGCCTGGATCGCCGCCTCGGAGATGGAATCCAGGGCGGACGTCGCCTCGTCAAAGATCAGCAGGGCCGGATCCTTCAACAGCACCCGGGCAATGGAAATCCGCTGTTTCTCACCGCCGGACAGCTTCAGACCCCGGTTGCCCACCATGGTATCCAGGCCTTCCGCCTGGTTCCGGATGAAGTCATAGATGTTGGCCTTTTTGCAGGCCTCGATCATCTCTTCCTCCGTGGCGTCCGGCTTGGCGTAGAGCAGGTTCTCCCGGATAGTGCCGTTGAACAGGTAGGTCTCCTGGGTCACCACACCCACCTCGTCCCGCAGGGAATGCAGGGTATAATCCCGCACGTCCGTGCCGTCAAAGGTGACGCTGCCCTTCACAGGATCCCAGAGCCGGGGAATCAGGTTGACAATGGTGCTCTTTCCGCTGCCGCTGGGGCCGACAATGGCCACGCAGTCCCCGCTGTGCAGGGTGAAGGAAATATCCTTCAGGATCATCCGCTCCCCGTCATAGGTAAAGTCCACATGATCAAAGACGATCTCGCCCTTCGCGTTCGTCAGTTCCTTCGCCCCGGGTTTGTCGTCAATCTCGGGCTTCATGTCATAGTATTCAAAGATCCGGGTAAACATGGCCATGGAACGGATCCAGTCCACCTGGATATTCAGCAGGCTGTTCACCGGGCCGTACATCCGGCCGAGCAGCGCCACCAGCACCGTGATATCACCGACGCTCAGGGTGCTGTCGTGCTTCATGATCAGGATGCCGCCCACCAGGTACAGGAGCATGGGGCCGATGGTGGTCAGGGTGCTAAGCAGCATGAAGAACCAGCGGCCGGCCATCCGCTCCCGGATGTTCAGTTTGATCATCCGCCCGTTGGCTTCTTCGTACCGTTCATATTCTGATTTTTCCCGGCCGAAGAGTTTCACCAGCAGCTGGCCGCTGACGGAGAGCGTCTCGTTCAGGATGCCGTTGATTTCATCGTTGCAGGCCTGGGCCTCCCCCGCCAGCTTCCACCGGCGTTTGCCGGCCATGCGGGTGGGCAGGGTAAACAGCGGCACCACCGCGATACCCACCTGCGCCAGGATCCAGTTTTTCCGGAACATGGCGATCACTGCCACCACCAGGGTAATGGTGTTGGACAGGATGCTGGTGAAGGTGCCGGTCACCACGCTCTCCACGCCGGAGATATCGCTGGTCATCCGGGTGATGATGTCACCCTGGTTGGCCGAGGTGGAGCAACGCTGGGACATCTTCTGCAGGTACCGGTACATCTGGTTCCGCATGTCAAAAGAGGTATGCTGGGCGATCCA
>JAEEGK010023464.1_pt1 | contig 12863 bp, 5 predicted proteins | sample 8958771 | NCBI WGS metagenome assembly JAEEGK01 (sample SAMN16246547, study PRJNA631951) | gut metagenome | biome: gut microbiome; feature: rumen; material: SC-attached | host: Bos | place: Iran: Karaj | collected 2018-10 | reverse complement strand
ATATATTTTAATTGTATTTTTTGTTCTTTTATTGATACTTTCTTTAGAAATAAAATAGTATTTTTATTCTAAAACAAAAATCTTTTTTGATTTTATATTTAAATTATTTCTCTTTCTTTATTTTTTTCTTTCTTACTTATCTTTGTATTTAAATAGATTTAAAATTAAATTAAGAAAAAATTAAAAATGAGTTCTTTTATTGTAGAAGTAGTTTTAAATGATACTAAAGTATTTAAATATATTTAATAAAATTGTAGACAGAAGAAATAAAAAAATATACAATAGATGAAAATATTATTGATAATGGAAATAAAATTGATTTTCTAATAAAAAATGGAGATGAAAAGCAAAAAAATTATATTATAGGAAATTTTCATAAAATTTTTAACAATTATAATAATGAAAAAGAAATAGATTTAATATCTCAATGTATAAAAATGGGAATTGATTGGTGTAAAAAATTAAGGAATGATGAAACATATAAAATATTTTTTCAAAGTTTTTTAGAATTTTGTGAAAAAATAAAAAAAGAAAAAATAAAAATAAATGATAAAATAAATTCAATATTTGAAAAAATATTAATTCATATATTTGGAACAATTCCAGAAGTAGATGATAAAAGAGCATCAATATTTATAGAAACATTAAATAAAATTTTAGCTTTAAATATTCAATTAAAAAATTTTTCAAATGAATTTATTGATTTTACAACTGGATTAGGAAAATTTGGTCAACATGTAATAAAAAGAAAATATTGTGTATATCTTTCAATAAATATATTAAGATTAAATAATAATTATAATGAAGATATTTATAAAAGAATAATTTTACTTTGTGAAGATTGTGAAAGAATGGTTAAATATGAATGTGCTTTTCAATTAAGATATTTATATGAATCAATTAATCAATTTTATTATGATAAAAATAGTAAATATGAAAAATTAAAAAATATAAATGATATTTATAAAAATTATTTAGATGATATGGAAATTTCTTTAAGAAGTATTGTTATTGAAAGTATATTATATAGTATTAAAGATGATATAATTCAAAATTCTGAATTAATTGAAATTATGAATAAACATATTAAAAATATTTTTAATCAAGATGATAATTTTTTACTTGATGAAGATTATCAATATTTAATTTTAATTTTTACTTCTTTAACAAATTATTTAAATGATTATGGTATTGAAGTTCTTAATAACACTTTATTTGAAAGTTATAAAATTTTTCTTAATAATTTTATTTTTTTTAAAAGAAAAAAAGCTTTTGATTATTCTTTTCTTTTTGAAATTTTTGATAAAGTTGTTATTGTAATTAAAAAATATAAAGATAATGATTTATTAAATAAATTATTTAATCATATTTATTCTCAAAGTTTATTTCCTCCTGAAATGGATGATACTTTAAATTTAACAAATAATTCTTTTTATAATAGTCAAAGTGACTTTAGTGATAATAATAAATTTAGAAAAACTTTTATTGTATTAAAAAATGTTTATAAAAAATTATTTTATGATAATTTATCTATTATTTTAAAAGAATTAAATAATGATTTTTTACCTAAATTAATTCTTGAAAATATTTTTCCTTTTATTTCTAATTGTAAAGATGAAAATATTAATAAGAAAAAAAATCATTTAAATAAAAAACCGAATGAAAAAACTTTTGTTAAGGAATATAGTATGAAAAATGAAATGAAAGAAGTAATATATAAAATTGATGAAATATTTGATGTTTTAAAAAAAATAAATTGTGTAAATTTTTTTTATAACTTTTATATAAATTTTGATTGTTTTACAAAAGTTTTAAAAAATTTTATTGAAGATAAAACAAATAAACATTATAATTTAATAATTAAAATTTTAAAAACTTTAGGTGATTCAATAGAATTTCTTTATAATAAATTTTATAATACAAAATATGAACAATATGAAATATTTATTTCTTATATTTATAATTTTGGAAAACAATATTTATTACCTAAAAAATCCTCTTTTGAAATAAATATTCAAGTGGTTAAATTATTTATAAAAATAATGAAATTTTGGATTAAAAGAGAAGAAATAATAAATTTATTTAATAAAGATTATTCTCAAAATACTTCTTTTTATTATAGAAGAATATATTTAATTTTTGCTGAAAATTGTTTTGAATGTTTTTCAATTGAATTTATAAAAAAATATAAGATTTATGATAATTTATTAGATTTAAAAGATTTTGATCAAGTTGATATTATTAAAAATCAAATTGAAATTTTATTAAAAAAACCAATATTAAATAATACAGAAAAGCAATTATCAGAGAAAGAAATATATGATAAAGAAAGTAAAATTTTAGAAGAAAGAAGAAAAGATGAAAATTTATTTAAATTATTTGGAAAAAATAAGAAATATAGAAATAAAAAAGTTATAAATAGTAATTTATTAACTGTTCCAAATTCTGAAAAAAGGAAAAAACATTATATAGAGAAGAAAGTTTCTATTAAACAAAAAAGAAGAGAAAGTGCAAATGATCCTTTTGAAATTTTAACTATTGAAAGACAAAATAGTTTAGGAAATAAATAATAATTTTTTCATATTGTAGGGTTGAATTTATTAAAATAATATTAAATAAATAAATATTGTTATATTATTACTTCAAAGTTTCAAATTTTAAGTTTAAATTTTATATTATAACAATTGTTTTTAAAAAGTAATTATAAATAAATAAAATAGTAAAATTAATAAAAAATAATTATATATTATAAAAAGTGTTTAATATTTTAATATTGAAAATTTATTTGATTATTTCATAATTCTCAAAAGAAATTTTGTTAATTTACATGAAAATAGATTTAAAGGAAGTGATTTAGATAATAGTATTATATAATTAATAATTATTTATTTATTTATTGAAAATAATGAGAAAATATAATAAAGCGATTTTTCAAAGTAAGAGTATGAATTATATGTTTTTTAAAACTACCAAGAATATTATTTTCATTTATCAAATTATAAATTTAATCTTATTTTCTATTTATTCTCACATTTTAACCATTATACCCTTTTACCATAAAAGCAATTACTAATAAAACTAATAGAATTAAAAATTAAGAGATTTATATATAATTTAACTAAATATTATTTATATATAATTTGAAAGTATTATTTTATAATTCTTTATAATTATGTTTGATTTTTTATATCATAATTCCTAAATAAATTTACAGAATTTAATCTATGTAAAGTACTTTTTCTTTCTAATTTATTCATCAATTCTTCTTCTTCTTTTTTTAAATTATTATCACCTTGTTTTTCTTTTTTTTTATCAAGAATAGAATGAAAATAATTAGAATAAAATAAATCAGGATTATTTAAATTAATTTGATTTCTTTCAATATTTTTACTTAAAGTTCTCAATAAACTTTGTTTCTTTTTGGGTAAATGTTTTTTAAAAGTAATATTGTTATCTTTAGAAATAACAGACATTTTTTCTTCTTGATTATTTTTAACCATAGTAGAAAATTTATCATTATTTTGAAAGAAAGAAATACTTTGTCTTCTTTTTCTATTATTAATCAAAGGAAAATTATTTGATAAATCATTATTAATTATATTACCTCTTGTACTTAACATTTTTGCTGTTTTTTTTCTATTTTTATTATTTTTTATATTATTTCTTTCACTTTCTGAATTAGAATTACTTGATAAATATTTTGAATTATTATTTAATGATGTTTCTTTTTCATCTGAATTTTCTTCTTTTAATATTTTATAAATTCTTTCTCTTAAATGAATATCTTTTGAATATTTATAATCACTTAATTCATTAATATTATTATATTCAGAATGTAAAGAAAATGAAATTTCAGTTGAACAAATAGAAAGATTAAGATTATTAAATTCATTATGATGAATATAAGAATTTTCATTCAAATCATTATTATTATTTTTACTGTGAGAATTATTATAATCTTTTTTAAGTCTTTTTTTTAATTCTTTAGTAAAATTTCTTTTATATTTCCTTTGCTCATTAAAACATCCATTAAAAAAAGTTTCATTAGGATAAATTTCAACATTAATATCATCAGGGTCAAAAGGAGTATATTTAATAAAAGATTTAGAATTATGTCTATAAGTATTAGAAATATCAGTCACACGAATAGTATTATTATTATCAATGTGTGTTTTTTTATCAGTATTACTTTTTTCATCATCTTCATCTTCATCTTCTGATTTTTCAGAAATTTTATTATTAAATTTACTTTTAATATACTTATTTTTTGATGATGAAGAAGAATATGATGATTCATTTATTCCTGCTTCTTTTATTGTTCTTAATTCTTTTGTTTTTTTTTTTAATTTTTTTGTTTTTTGCTTTTTTATTTCTTCTTTTTCTTCGATTGTAAAATTTTCTAAATAATCATCTGATAATTTTGATAAAGAAGGAATTGATATTAATTCACTTTCATTAAAATCATTATTTTCTGAAAATTCAGAACCTTGAGAACATCTTGTTTTATTTTTTGTTAAAGTTTGTTTATTTTTTGAGCCATAAAATATTTTTTTTACTTTATTTATATATCTTTTAATTTGTTCAAAATTAAAAAGAGATTTCGTACTTATTTTCTTCCATATTATTGGAAAATTTGATGATATATCTAAAGCATGGTTTTTATTTAAATAGAATAATTCTGCTTTTTTACTTTTTACTCTTACATTTAAAGGACTTCTTTGATTTAAAAACATTAAAATATCACCAAAATGTTCATTTCTTCTTAATTCTAATATTTTATAATTTTGAGGTAATCCATTTTCATTTTCAAATATTTTTAATTTTTTTTTTTTTCTTCTAAATTTTTGTAAAAATTTTCTAAATCTTCTTTTCTTAATTTTAACTTCATTTTGATTTGAATTTTCTAAATTTAAAGTATTTTCAATTATTGGACTAATATTAAAATCTAAAGGAAGTTCTAAACTTAATCTTCCTCTTTTTACAAATATTATATCTTCTACTAAATCACCTTCTTTAATTAATATTTCATTTTTATCTGCAATAATAGGATTAAAATTTAATAAAACTTTCACTATAAAATCAATATTATCAAAAGATTTAAAAAATATAAAATTATGTATAACTGGTTTATACATTTCATAAATTAATAAATTACTTAAACCACTAGGTAAAGATTCAATAACAATTTTCTTATCTAATTTTTCTAAATCTTGTTTATATTTTAAATATCTTTTAATTTTCTCATATAAATCATCAGGTAATTTATTATAAGAATGTCTAATTTTTTCTAAAATTTTACATTTATTTTCATATTCTTCAGTTTTTTCATGTAAATTTTTAACATAATTACTCATTGAAGTGACAATCCAAGAATAAGAAAAAATTCCAATACATTCCATAAACAATCCAAAAATTTTTTCCATTACAGTGGTACATACTATATCTCCATATCCTACTGTTGTTAAAGTTTCTATTGAATAATATATTGAAATTAAATATAATTCTCTATATGATTTATCTTGGTAATTATAATATATTATCCAATTTGGATAATTATTTCTTCCTATAAATATAAATATATTTGATATTATATGTAATGCTATTAAAAATGTTATTATGTTTGAATATACTTTTAAATAATCACCAAAGTGCTTTATTTCACTTAAGAAATTTGCTATTATTTCAATAAATTTATTTTTATATAATACTTTATATAATTTTACTATTCTTATAAAACAAAATAAATAATTCAAATTGTTATGATATAAAGGATTTATCATAAAAGTAAAATTTTTACATTTATGATCGAATAAAGATAATAAAGTTTTAATAGGAATAGCAGCAATTAAATCTAACATAAACCATTCATTTAAATAATTTTTAGCAATATTTTTTAAGTCAGTTTTTAAAATTTCATCAAAATTATAAAAAGCTACAAAAAAAGGTAAAATAGAATCTAGAATATAAATAATATCAATGAATAATCCAATTAAAATCTCTTTATTCCAAAAATTAGTTTTACAATAAATTTCAGAAGAACCCAAAAAATAAGGAATATATATAATATTATAAAAAGCACATAAACAAACAAAAAAATCAAGAAAAATAACATATTTAGAATCAGGATTTAAATAAAAAATATTCATTTGATCTTCAAAAACTTCATCATCACCAAAAGAATCATAAACATAACTTTTTTTTTGTAAATTTCTATATCTTTGTTCTTTATATATAATATCTTTTTCATATTCATTTGAATCATTTAATTCATCTCCCAAATCTTCAATAATAAATTTTTTACCAGAATCTATAAATTTTAATGGCTTTTCACCAATAAAAGAACTTTTAATTTCTTTTTTTAAATCATTTAATTTTAATATATTATCATTTGAAATTCCACTTTCTTTAATTATTTTTTGATTATTAAAATCTGAATCATAATTTAAATCTTCATTATTCCAATTAAAATTTATATGAGATGTTAAAAAAGTTTTTTTATTAATATAATGATTATAATTATCATTTGGAATTAAAGGTTTTATTGTTTTTGATATATTATATTTATTTATTCTTTTATAACTTTCATCATCTTCTTCATAATCATTTAATTCTTTTTTTTCATTATCAGAAAAAGGAAGTTCAAATCTTTTTGTTTTTTGTTCTGAAGTTCTTCTTTTTAAAGCCGATGCTAAGTGAAAAGAATAATAATCACTTCTAGCTCTTTTAATTTCATGATTATTAATTTTAATATGAAATAATTTTTTACTATTTTTACGTGAAATATCATTACCATTCAGATATAAATTATAACTTTTAATTGATGATCTTTTTAATATATCTTTGGAATTACTATTATCTTCAAATGAAACATTTAATTTTTTTTTAAGAGAACATTCAACAGTTTTTTTTCTATAATATTTCCTAATATTTCCTTTTGAAAATGAATTCCTTGATTTGTTGTCTGAGCTTTTACTTTGTTTTGATCTTTTAGTATTATAACCACTATTATCTACAAATAATAAATTATTATTATATTTATTTTCATAAATTTGTTGTTTTCCAAATTTCAAATAATTCAAACCTAACTTTTGAGTTTTTGTTTTTGGAAGACCAATTGAAATTCTTCTTTCTTTTAAATTATCTTCATCAAAATTAAGTTTCATTTCATTTTTAAGTTCGTTTAAATAATCTTGTACTAATATTTCTGTTTGATCTAATTTTTGTTTTTCATTATATCTTTCTTTTATTAATGCTATCTCTTCTGTATCTAATTCATTTGTTAATTTTTTTAACTCTTCTATATTTTCTTTTTCTAAATTTAATAATAATATTTTATTTCTATCTTCGATTAATGTTGATGTCTTTTTCATTTTGAATATATTTTTTAAGGAATTTAATTATCATTACGAAATTAAAAAAATGTTTATTCTTAAATATTTTTTTCTTTTTTTTTTTCAAGTTTTTTTTATATTATTTATTCTTAATTAATAAAATTAACAGACTTTATTTTTAATATATAATATGTAATATGGTATTTTATTGTTTTTTCAAAAACAGAATCAATTTTTCTGATTCAAATAAAAAGTTTATAATAGATTTATTTTTATTTTTTAATGAATATCACAAAAAAATGGTGTTTGTTCAGAAATACTTTTTTTTTAAATATTTTTATCTCCATTAAATTCCTCATTTTTTCCTTCATTCAATTAAAACAATTATTTTTAACTGAATAATTAAGAATATACTTCATATTTAGAATAAATTAGTTATATTAGTTAAAAAAGTTTTGATGAATTTAAGAAATCATTTATCTAAGTATTAATAATATAACAATAAAAAAATATAATTTGAAATATTTTAAATATAGATTCATTGAATTAATCTTAAAGAATAATAATAATAAATATTGGTTTACTTTACTTTTGATGTATATTGAAATCAAAAATAAAAGAATTATATATTATTTTTGACAAAAAGAATTCTACTTAAACATAAAAAAACATTCTAAATTTATTAAAAATATTAAATTATTTTAAGAATTATTTTTATTACAATGGTTAATTCAAATAATCATATTAATTATTTAATTATTTTTTTTAAGAAATATAAAAATTTTTATGACGATGAAAAAAGTTAAACTTTTATTAAAATTCTTTAATAAAATTATTCATATAATTAAGTAATAATAAATTTCAATATTAATAAAATAAAAAAAAATAATATTTCTTTTGAACATGAAACTATTAAACAAGATATAACACATAAAAAAACTTAAATAACAAAATAAAAACTAAAATAAATTATATTTTTAAATTAGGATCAATATCAAAATCACTTTTCTTTTTATTTTGCATTAAAATATTTTCAAGATTTTTATCATTTAAAATACAATTAACTTCTTGATAAATAAATTTATAAAACTCTGAATCAATATTGCTAGGATTTTTATTTTGAAATTCACTTCCTTCATAATTTTGAGCAATTTTAATAAATTTCCAAAACATATCTTCAGCAAATTTTTTAGAAACCATATTAATAATACTTTGAGGAATAAAATTAATTTTAGGATCAATATTACATAATCCTCTAACCAAGCAATGATTCATATCAAAAACTTTAATTTCAAATCCAAAAATAAGAATATCACCTCTGACAAATTTATTAGTATTTTTTTGATTAAATTCTCTTTGAAAAATATTAGAATCTTTATTAATTCCTCTACATAAAATTAATATAGTTCCATTTTCTCTTAATCTATTTATTCCAAAACCATAAACTAAAAAATCTCTATTTTTAATTATTGGAATTTCTACAATCATATAAACACATTTTTTAGCTTTTCCAGGTTGATTTAAAGTTTCACTTATATGACAATAAGGATACCATTTTTTATAATAATTTACTTCATATATTAATGATAATAAATGTATTAAATTTACTTCTATTTCTTTCTCAAAACGTAATGTTACTGTATTTCCTATTATTCTTGTTGCAAAATTTAATGTTGAATTATTCACTTTTTCATATCCTTCTTTTAAATTCACTTCTTTTATAAAAAAATTTATTACGTTTTCCTCAAATTTTAATAAATTTTTATATGATTCTGATTTTAAATTTAATATTTTTTCTTTTAATATTATATCTGAGTTTATTGATTGAAAAAAATTAAATAATTCTTCTTTGTTATATTTCATTAATGTTATATTTATTTTTTTTTCAAATTCTTTTTCTTCTTTTTCTCTTTCTTCTTTTTCTTTTAAAAATGATGTTATCATTTTTAAATATTCTTTATTTTTTTCTGTATATTCTTCTCGGTTTTTTTCTATGTTTTCTTCTGATGTTTTTATTTTTTTTAAATTTAATATTTCTTTTTCTAAATTATGATTATTTTTATATAATTCTGGAATTATTTTAAATATTGGATCTTTAGAATATTTTCTTTTTATTTCTTCAGGTAAATTTATTATAAATATATATGAATCATCAATATAACTTTCATTTAGGAAATTTTTAAAATAATCTTTTTTTATTTGACAAATTTTTTGGTTTAATAAATCCATTTTTTTTTCTTTGTAATTTAATCATATATATAAATTTTTGTTTTATTTTACTTTTTTCAAACAAATAAAAAAATAATAAAAATAAATTTTAAAATTAAGTTAATTAAAGTAATAAAAGATTTTTATAAAAAATAAAAAAAAGAATAAAAATTGAGAAAAAACTGTAGATTATTTTTTATCTTTTTTAATTATTTTTAAAGGGTAAATTTGGAAACATTAATTGAACAATAATTAAAAAGGTTTTAAAAAATTATTGCTTTCCTCAAATTTCTGTTTTTTTCTAAATTTTTTTTTAATTAAAAAAGTATCATAAATACTTATTTCTCAGAATTTGTTTTTTTTTAATTTTTACTTTCAATAGAAGAAAAACTTAAATTGTTTTGATTCATAATTATTTTAGAAAAAGAATTTCTTTTGAAAATTTTAAATTTTTTTTAAAATCAAAAGAAGATTTATAAATAGGAACTTTTAATTTAATTTATATTTATTATTATATTTGAAAAAATAGAAATATGATAAAAAATACTTTTTCTTTTTTTAAATTAATTATCAGATGATTTAGTGAAATAGTTAATATCACTTATTTTTATCAATAATATTTGAACAATTTTTTTCTTTAAAATTATTATTATTTGAATTTTCAGAATAATAATCTTTAGAATTATTATTTAAAGTAGAATTTTCTTCTTTAATATTTTGAAAACCTTTATTATTACTTTTACATTCATTTTTAAATGAAAATTTGAAAATTAGTTTGAATCAGGTAATTTTTATGAAGAAGAATATAATATTTTTTTATCTTCTTTCAATTTTCTATTAATTAATTCATTGATTTTTTTATTTTTATTTTAATTTTGTAAATATGAGTGATGATAATATTTAATTTAAATTAATTTTAATTTTAAATGTCAGATGTTGTTTCAAAATTAAATAAATTATCAATTTCAATGAATAATCAAACTCCAATATTAGATTCTTTTATTAACGGAGAAACTCCAATAGAAAATATTATAATAGGTGAAACAAATGATAATCAAAATGATATAAATAAATTAAAAAAAATATATGAAAATAAACTTAAAGAAATAGATAATTTATATAAGGAAATTATATCTAAAGATGAACAAATAAATTTATTAAATAATAATATTTCAACAAGAGAATTTAATAAAGAAAAATTTAATTTTGAAAACGAAGAATTTTCTCAAATTGAAAAAGAAAATAACGAACAATTAAAAAATGAATTATTAAAACTAAAAGATGATTATAATGAACAAATTCAATCAATTTCAAATGAACATGATTTAAAAATAAATAATTTAAAAACAGAAATTCAAAATTTAAAAGAACAAATTGATATTTATAATGATAAAGAAAAATATATTACTAAAGAAGAACATGAACAAATTTTAAATGAATTAAAAAAAAAACATAAAAAAGAATTAGAACCTTTTGAAAATGAAATTAAAGAATTAGAAAAATTTATTTCTGAAAATTATCCTAATGTATTATTAAATAATAAGGAAAATAATAATGAAATTTTTTCTAATTTAAATATAAGTAATGAAACTTCTTCAAGAATTAATAATAATTATTTAGATTCTATTAATAATAATAGTAGTTTAAATATTAAAAAAAATGAAAATATTTCTTCTATAAGTGCTTTCGTTGATGATATTAATAATGAATCTAAATTAGAAAATATAAATAAAAAAGGAATAAATACTTTTAATTCGAAAAAATGTTTTGATAATCAACATAAATAAATATTTAGTTTATTTTTTATAAAGAAAAAAGCAGAAATTTTATTCATTATTATAATTTTCTTTAATTTTATTTTTATATATTTTAATTAAATCTATTTCTTCTTTTTTGAAATTATTTTGTGATAAATTTTTTTTTTCATTTTCAATCATTTCAGATAATTTATGAATAAAAGTTTTATTATTATCAGTTAAACTTAATCTTCCTATTGAACTATATTTATAACTATCAGAATACATTTTTTCTCTATTTTTTTTATCATTTTCATAAAAAAAAGCAGAATTTCTGGTGTAGTTTTTTTTAAGAGAATTAAGCATATTTTTAATAATTTTTTTATGAATAATTTTTCCTAAATCTTCTTTATTATTAAAATCTTTAGTTTTAATTTTATAAATAGTTTTATTAATATTATTTTTAATATCATTTAATCTTTCATCAATATCAGTTTTTAATCTTTTAGATAATTTATCTTTTAAACTTCTTTTCTTATTAAAATTAATATCATTATTTTTAGCTTTAATAATATCACCTTCTTCTTTATTAATTCTATCAGTAAGAGAAATTTGTTTATATTTATCACTTACATTATTTTGGAAAAAATAATTAGGATCTTCAATAATTAATTTTCTTTCTTTTTCATTTAAATTATTTTCTAAAATTTTTTCTGAAAAATCTCCATAATTTTTCATTAAATCAATATCAATTATCATTTTTTTTCTATTATGAGCTTCTCCATTTTCATTTTCTTTTTTATCAAATCTAAAATTTGATTGATATTTAATTGATTTATTTAAATTATGCTTTCCAGATAAATAATCTAATATTTTAATATTAAAATTTGAAATTTTTGATTCAAATTCATTACAAATATTATAACATTCCATTTCCATTATTTTATGTATTTTTAATCTTAATCTTCTCATATCATGTAATTTTTTTAATTTATTCATTAAATTTATTTTTTTCTTTTGAGAATTTTCTCTCATTTCATAAATTTTTTTTTCTTTTCTTTTATATTCTTCAATAAACATTTTATTCTTTTCTTCAAGAATAAATTTTTTATTTTCTTGTGCTAAAATTATTTTTTCTTCTAAATTTAAATCTTTTCTTTTTTTTATTGTTATTGGAGTTAAATTTCTATTATAAATTATTCCTCTTCTTTTATTTCTTGTATTTTTTGGAATAGAAAAATTAGTATCAAGAGTATAAAAAGAATTAATTAATTTATGAGGAGAATTTGATTGAAATGAATTTAAATAACTATTATTATTTTCTCTTGTTCTATCTGTTAATATTGGAATTTTATTATGAAAAGTAAGATTAAAATTATTTTGGGTCTGAAGAAATTGATTAAATGAAGAATTTGGGATTTTATTTATTTTTAATATTTTATTTTTATCTTTCATTTTATATTTTTATAATTATCCTTATTTATTATTATAGTTTTATCATTTTCTATTTTTATATTTTTTTTTTTTTTTTTTTTGGGTATTTGGGTTTATGGATTTTTGTTTTGTGTAATGGCTTGGTTGTCTGATG
>JAEEGK010023463.1_pt1 | contig 12863 bp, 8 predicted proteins | sample 8958771 | NCBI WGS metagenome assembly JAEEGK01 (sample SAMN16246547, study PRJNA631951) | gut metagenome | biome: gut microbiome; feature: rumen; material: SC-attached | host: Bos | place: Iran: Karaj | collected 2018-10 | reverse complement strand
AATGTACGCATATAACATACCCATGAACGTCATTGTTGCCTTGTCTCTTGACTATTTGTTCGGAACTGCCAGATTCCAGTGCGTCAAGCACAAAGCGCAGATAACGCTTTTCCTATATATAGGTCCCCACCCTCGTTTGCACCACTCTCAAGCGGGGCATCGGCATGGGAACAGCTGCAAATTTAAGCATTATTTCTGAAACGACAAAGAAAAAGGTGGAAATCTTTCAATTTCCACCTTGATAACATATTCTTGAGTTATTTTGTTTTTGATGCTTGGTTCTTTGGCTCACGACGCGTGTCCCAAAAATCCACAATATAGATGATGTCGCCGTCTATGGAGATCACCGGGACGGTTCCTTGATTCATTTCACTTCAGCAACTTCCTGCCGTTATTTCCCTCGAGTATCTGCATCTGAAGTGGATAAGTATTTCACTGTTCTTTCCAAATCATCTATCGAGGGCAGTTCTGATTTCAGTTCCTCAATCATCTTGCTTGTCTGATATTCGGCAACACCTAAAGGTTGCGTCATTCCACGAAGAGCATATTCTACCTTTGTGTTGTTCTTGGAACGACAGAGCAACAATCCGATGGTCGGGTTGTCTTTTGGCATCTTTATCAAGTCATCGATGGCAGAGATGTAGTAGTTCAGCTTGCACGCAAAGCCAAGTCTTTTATCTTGGGGAGCATTGAGATATGATGATACCAGGTGATTTGTGCAAGCGGCACTTGCACAAACTCGCCATCTGCTGAAACGGTAAAATTTGCAAGTCGTGCTTGCAAAAAGGAACATCAGGGACAGGCGAGCGTTTCACCCCTTCTTCTCATCAGGCACAATGAAGCCGATGGGACGGCGCTCTCGTTTACGAGGCTCCTTGGCTTGCAGCTCTGGTTTGAAATTCCAATTTGGAATATCAAAGAACTCTTCAACTGCAGAAACTCCTCTTTAGTGAGTTGAAACATGAAGTCAGGAGGAAATCTTTCGATTTCCACCTTGTTATAGGAATGCCCTGGGGTGAATTGATGAGGGGCGGTTAGCGGCGAATCTTGACGGACTTGGTGCTGTCGAAGTCCTGAACGATATAGATGCCAGACTGCAGGTTGAGGACGTCGATGTTGCCATCGCTGACCATGCCGACTAATGCTCCACGCTGGTTGTAGATATTCAGTCGACGCGCTCCTTTTAGGTCGACCAGATTCTCGGAAATGACGGTGGGTGCAGAGCCGTCATATTCGCGCCATCCCAAATCGGGCTTGTCGCCCACAAAGTCTGTATAGCCTGCTATCAACTCGCCGGCATTGATGAACTTGCTACCCTGTGCCAGACACATCAGAGTGGGAATATCCATCGTGCCGTCGGCTTGACGGAGCGAAGTGGCCAAAGTGGCATCGAGACTCAGGAAGTCGCCATCGGCTGGTGCCATTCCGTCCATGTCCCACGAGTTGCTGCTGTGGGTGTAGTTGCCTGTCGTGATGATGTCTTTCCACCACTCGCTCTTCGGGTCGGCATCAGGCTTGTGCGAGTAGTAGCTGATGCTGTTTCTGATGTCCAGACTGTTCATCTGGGCTGAGCCGAAGTGGTAGTTGTTCTTGTTGTCGTAGCCCGTGCAGTTGTAGAGCTTCACGTCACCCTGTGTGTAGTTCTGGTCGAAGCCCTTCACCGTATTAGCAATGGCCAGGCAGCGATACATCGTCACATCGGTTGCCACACCGGCACCGCCAATCTTAAAGCCGTTCTTGTTGCCATTATTATAATAATGTGTACGATACCAGGTGTCTGTATGTCCCTTTGAGGTGGTCATCGTCTGACCCTCCACGCTGTCGAACCATGCCTTGTCAGTCTCCAGACGGGGATTGCCGGTGAGGTCGTAGTATTCTGGCGAGTTGGCGTAGGTGATGCAGTTGATGAAGACAATGGGCGACGACGTGCCGCGCTTATAAAGGTCCCAGCCGTCGTCACTATTGTTCCAGGCCCGACAGTTGATATATGTATTTCCCCTGCCCGTGAACTGCTTGTCGCAAAAGCCATCGGCGTTGCCGCCAAAGTCTGGTGACGACGTGCCGCCCAGCTCGTAGTCAAAGCTATCGAACGAGTCGCAGTTGATGAACGTACAGTCGCCGGCATCCTTCACGCCGAAACCGGAATCGACACTGGCCTGTGCCGTGCAGTTTTCTATCTTGTTATAGTTACCACCGATGAGGAAACCCTTGAAGCCTGCATAGCGCACGGTGATGCCATAGAGATGTACATACGCCACACGGGTACGCAGTCCGTTCGACTGACCGTTGTTGTTATAGACCAGTTTGCTACCGTCCACAATGGGGTGACTTCCTTTCATGGCGCCCACATAGGTCATTTTGTCGGCTGTTCCTGCTGCCGTCTTTACATCGACCGTGGCGGTAATATAATAAATGCCATCCATAAGGAATAGCGAGTCGCCGCCAGCGATGGTCTTTGATGCCAGCGTGTTCAGGTCGCCTGGATTGGTGACTGACGTGCCGTTGCCCGTAGCACCGGGGGCGGCATAGTAATTGGTAGCAAAGCCTGTCATGGTGACAAACAGAAAAACCATGCTCAGAAGTAGTTTTGCTTTCATCTCCGTAAACTTCATAGGGATAGTTATTCGTTAGTTTTCTGTTAATGCTGCAAATTTAAGCATTATTTCCGAAACGACCAAATTTTGGAGCAGCGAATGCAGAGAAAAGTATAACTTTTACTTTCTCTGACTAAAGCAGAGTGTGGCGTTGCAATGCTGAGTCGCGACAAAATTGACCAAAGGTCAAAGAAAAAGGCAAGGATTTTTGTCCTTGCCCAGAGTTCTTTAATAGTTCTCTATTAGTTTCAAACCCTGTTTACGATAAAAGGGGAATTTTGTATCAGAACTGATAAGCGTCAACTTATGGGAAATGGCTTGTGAAATGATGTTATGGTCAAAAGGGTCTTTATGGTCTTGCGCTTCGTTTATCTGTAGTGAAGCTAAAGTCCTAATAACATTAATATCAGTATTGTCAATTTCTACCGACGGATCATTTAAAACAAAGGAAATCATTTCAGATTCCGTCTTCCATATATACATAAACGTTGGTGTCTAGGAGCAGTCTCATCAATCCAACACCTTTGGGTCGACAATTGTAATACTACCTTGTGTGGCTTCATAGTATTTCCAAAACTCCTTAGCTTTTTCTTCTCTCTCTCTTTGACTCATATTGATGTCGTATTATATGGTTTTACGCTTGCAAATTTAAACATTATTTCTGAATAACACAAGGAAAAAGATGGAATTCTTTGATTATTTCCAAATTATCGATGTTATTTCAATTTCTATTTGTATCTTTGCACTCAAATAGATAATTATCATGGAAACGAGATTCAAGAAAAGTGCGAAGATTTTCGATATTGGCGTTACTGCCGTAGCAGGTATGCTGTCCGTGGGCATCATGCTTTACGGCGTCGGTCACTTCGGACTGCAGGAGGCGTGGCCAGAGCTGGTGCTGAACGTGTTCTACATTGCTTGCTTGGCGATGATATGGATGTACTTCTTCAACTACCGCATCACCACGGAACAGTTCAACTATTGGTGTTCTATCTCTGTGGGGGCTACGGTGTTGCTGCGCGACATTCTCTTCCCGCCACCACTGGCTAACTATCCTCTCCACTTGGCTTGTCTCACGCTGTCGGTGCTGCTGCTCTGTACGCTGACCTATTTTTATGCGCGTAAGGATTGGAAGACCTATTCGAAGGGCAACCTATGGTCTATCTTTATCATTGATGCACTCATTGCCACGCTGTATAACCTTGACATCCAGTTCTTTGAGTCTGTCGATGAATATACCACCTATATGCTTACCGAAATCTGGATTCGGCCGACCATCACCTACGCTCTTGTGGCTTGTTTTGTCACAGAGACGGGAGAATCTGAATAATCAACTTTTAACGATCATTACCCTATGTCACAGCTTGAACCACTCATTGCCGACCTTGCGCTGATTCTTATCTGCGCAGGAGTCATGACATTACTCTTTAAGAGTCTGAAACAACCCATCGTCTTAGGATACATCGTAGCCGGATTCCTGGCGTCGCCGAACATGACCTATATGCCCAGCGTTACGGATATGGAAGGCATTCACCTGTGGAGCGACATCGGCGTCATCTTCCTGCTGTTTGCCCTCGGTCTGGAATTCTCGTTCAAGAAGATTCTGAAGATGGGTGCCGCACCGATTATCGCAGCTTTCTTCATTATCCTCGGCATGATGTATGTAGGCTCGTTCACCGGCTCACTCTTCGGATGGAAAGAGATGGACTGCATCTATCTGGGCGGCATGCTCGCCATGTCTTCGACCACCATCATCTTCAAGGCCTTCGATGACATGAGATTGCGCAGCGAACGTTTTGCCAGTCTGGTGCTCAGCGTTCTCATCATTGAGGATATTCTGGCTATCGTGCTAATGGTCATGCTCTCCACCCTGGCAGTCAGCAAGGAGTTCGAGGGCTCGCAGATGCTGGCGTCCATCCTGCAGTTAGGTCTTTACCTTGTACTTTGGTTCACCGTAGGTCTTTATTTCATCCCGATGGTACTCCGCAAACTGAAGCACCTGATGAACGACGAGACATTGCTCATCACCGCCCTTGCCCTCTGCTTTGGCATGGTGGTGGCAGCCTCCGCTGCCGGTTTCTCTGCTGCCTTCGGAGCCTTCGTCATGGGTAGCATTCTGGCAGAGACCGTCGAGGCAGAGAAGATAGAGCATCTCGTTGCTCCTGTCAAGAACCTCTTCGGAGCTGTCTTCTTCGTGTCTGTCGGTATGATGGTCGATGTGAATCTCATTATTGAATATATTGTACCTATCCTCTGCATCATCTTAGCCATCATGCTGGGACAGACCATCCTGAGCACGTGCAGCTTCCTGTTGTCGGGACAGTCGCTGAAGACCTCTATGCGGTGCTCGTTCTCGCTGACGCAGATTGGCGAGTTTGCCTTTATCCTTGCCACTCTCGGCACGTCGCTGCACGTCACCAGCGACTTCCTCTATCCCATCGTCGTTGCCGTGTCTGTCTTCACGACGTTCACCACACCTTACATGATTCGTCTGGCAGAACCAGCCTACAATGTGGTGGCTCGTCTGCTACCAGCCAAATGGATAGTAAAACTGGAGCGCATCAACGACGAGAAGGACGAGGAGGCTCCCAACGAATTGCAGGTCTTGTGGAAAGGCGTCTTCAAGCGTTATGTCCTCATCCTGCTCATCAACAGCGTGCTCTGTCTGGCCATCATGTCCGTCATGTTCTATTTCGGTCAGCCCATGTTGGAAGTCTTGTTGCCTAAACAATGGGTTCACCCTGTTGCTGCCCTCATCGCACTCATCCTGTGTTCTCCCTTCCTGTGGATGATGATGCGTGCTGATGGCGACACCCCGGAAGTCGATAAGCTGTGGTACAGCAGTCCTCGCTGGCGTGTCAGGTTGACGGCTTGCGGAATACTCCGTCTGGTGCTTACAGCCTTTTTTGTCAGCAACTTTGTTTACTATGCGTTCCCCAATAGCAGCTGGTTCGGTCTCTTCGCACTCGTTGCCATCTTGTTTATCATCTTCTTATCTCCAAATTTAGAGAAGGATAGCAAGAAGATGGTGAAGAACTTTACCGACAATCTGAGTGCTCGTGAAAAGATGACGGAAGAGGGCTGACGAGATGCATGGCTTCGCCTGTCGCAGGATGGGTGAACCATATCTCTGCAGCATGGAGCATCAGTCGTTCGCCTTTGGTGCCATAGAGTTCGTCGCCAACGATGGGACACCCCAAGCCGTCAGGATGAGCGCAATGAATGCGCAATTGGTGAGTGCGCCCTGTCTGAGGATAAAGGGCGACAAGGGAGCCCACCCCCTTCCCCTCCCCGAGGGAGGGGTGGTTGGATAAGAATTCGTAGTCGGTGATGGCGCGTTTGCCATGCTCCATATCGACTACCTGACGAGGACGGTTCATGGGGTCTGGCCGTAAGGGAAGGGAAATAGTACCAGACCCCTCCAACCTCCCCTGTTTAGGGAAGGCTTCTAATAAAGCTATGTACTTCTTTTTAATTTGGTGCTTGACGAACTGCTCCTGTAGGGAGTGATAAGCCTCCTTGGTCTTGGCAACTATGAGGAGTCCGGAGGTTCCCATATCGAGGCGATGGGCAACGAAGCTGCCCGGATAGCGCTGCTGCATGACAGTCTCTACAGAGTATTCTTCTATGCGACCAGGAACAGATAGCAAGCCGCTGGGCTTGTTGACCACAACAAGATAGTCGTCTTCATAGATTACGGGAATGTCCAGGTGGGCGAAGCCTAACGTTTCCGGGTCTGGATCGACATCCAGTCCCTGTAGCATCCAGGTGAGGATGGGCTTGCACTTGCCACGGCAGGCAGGATAGTAGTTCAGGTGCTGGCGCAGTTCCTCCTTGGTGGGCTGTCCCCACCAGAACTCTGCCATGCAGCATGGCTTCAGTCCATGCTGGTAAGCATATTGCAGCAGCTTTGGCGCACAGCAGTCGCCAGTACCTCCCGGCGGCAATGGGAATCTCCTGCGCAACTTTTCCTTGTTATAATATGACTGCCAGATATCTACCAAATCCTTCGTCTCACCATGAGCGTTGAGCAACTGATACTGGTGAAACAGCCAAAGCTGCAACTCCTGTGACATCTTTTTAGAAAGAAGAGGTGAGAGGTGAGTGGTAAGAGATATTTCGCGCTCTTTGGTCTTGAAGTAGCCGTCGGGCTGTTGGGCGTCGAAGACGGGAGGCACAAAATACTCCCAGTCGTTACGCCCCGCCAACAATCCACTATAAGCGGCAAGGTATCCCAACCTCCCCTCCCTTGGGGAGGGGCTGGGGGTGGGCTTTCCCTCTAAGGGGCTGGGGGCGGGCTTCTCCACTACCAACACACCAAACATCTTTCCATGATGAGCATCCTCGCAAATCTCCTGATGAGTAGCGATATACTGCTGAACCTCAGCTGCTGCCAACTGGCACAAGGGATGAGGCTCGTAACAGAACGGATAAGTGAACCGTTCAGGAGGTAAAATGTCAGTATGAAGAGTATGTAGTCTTGTCATATTGAGTGCAAAGATACGCATTTTTCGTCTATAATATAAATAATGTACGCAAAAAAGATGAAAAAGCTATTCTTAACGATTGTAACATGGCTCGGTGCTGTCGGTATGATGGCTCAGCATATTGACTTTGACATGACAGGCAGAAATTCTTCTGAAGTGACGGAACCCGACTACGAATCATGGGCTGTGGCACGTGTAGCCAGTGATACGAAGACACTGGCAAGCGGCATCAAACTGACCATCTCGGCGAGTGAGGGTGCCACGGCCTTGGCTTCGAACTGGAATAAGAACATCGTGCAGCAGAACAGTAAGTTGTTGGGTGATGGTGTCTTTGCCTGCCACCTGAACGATGGAAACTACATCTGGATTACTGAAGGGCGGACAGCCATCACGCTGACCATCGAGGGAATGACACCTGGTCAGCACTCCGTCATTGCCTATCATAACGACACGGATGCCAACAAGAAGCATCCTGCCGTGGAGGTGAGTGTCAATGGCGTCGTGAAAGGTAGCGGGACGCATTCCTCGGGTGCAAAGAAAGCATCGGAAAGCGGCTCGTCGTATGTGGAGTTCACAGTGACCGAGGGCCAACCTGTGGTCATCCAGTTTGCCTGTGTTCCCAAGGCCGGCGAGAGCTATGACCGCACGAGTATCATGATTAACGGACTGGACTTTGACACCAATCCCTATGGTATCATGGATCCAGTGCCGGCACATCAGGACTATCATGTCGATGCAGACCAGGGCAGTGTGACGTTCAGCTGGTTGCCGGCCAGTATTGCGCAGAAGCACCGATTGGTATATGGCACGGACGAGTCAGAGGTGAACAATGCCACTGCCTATCAGTACGAAGGAGCGGCTTCCAGCTATACGGCCAGCGGTTTCTCTCCCTTGAAGATGTACTACTGGCGTGTGGACGAGGTGGAAGCTAACGGAACGGTACATAAAGGACGTGTCTATCAGTTCCGTCCTCGTCGCCTGGCATTCCCTGGCGCTGAGGGCTATGGTCGCTATGCTATCGGAGGCCGTGGCGGTGTGGTGTATCACGTGACGACATTGGAAGACAATGGTGACGATGAAAATCCCATTGAGGGCTCGTTCCGCTATGGCATCAAGAAGGTCAGCGGACCGCGGACCATCGTTTTTGACGTGGCTGGTGTCATCTCGTTGAAGAGTCGCCTGACCTGTGCTGATAAATTTGTCACCATAGCTGGACAGACTGCTCCAGGCAATGGTGTTATGCTGCGTACCTGCCCTTTTGGTATGGCTTCCGATGGTATCACCCGTTTCCTCCGTATGCGATTGGGACATAAGAAGTTGGTTAACAACCTGATTCCTGGCGGGAAGAACGATTACTCGTATGGCGATGAGGCCGGAACCTCTGAAGAGACCACACTCAGCGGACTCGACGGAATGGGCATGGCAGGCAACGATCATGCTATCATGGACCACTGCTCCATCTCATGGACCATCGACGAAGCGTTCTCCAGTCGAAACGGCAAGGGACTGACCTTACAGCATACGCTTATCAGTGAGGCACTGAACCAAGCAGGTCATCCGAACTATGGCGTGGGCGACAGGCACGGATACGCCGCTACCATTGGTGGTGGAGAGATGGGAGGGCAGCCTGGCACATACCATCATAATCTACTGGCCCATTGCGAAGGACGTAACTGGAGCATCTCTGGTGGATTGGATGGTCAAGGAGCCTATGATGGACATCATGACATTTACAACAACGTCGTTTACAACTGGGGTGGTCGTGCAACGGACGGTGGAACACATGAGATGAACTTCTGCAACAACTATTATAAGATGGGAGCCAATAGCACATCCATGCTGATGAACCTGCAACTAGAAGGAACTGGAAACGGCACGCAAAGTGTCTATGTCAAAGGCAACATCCGACAGGAGAAGAATAACGGCAAACTGACAGAGGACAAGCTGAATACAACCTATAAATATAGTACATCAGGAGGTCAGATAGTTGACTGGGATCCCCTGCCCACCACACCCTTTGTCTTTATGAATCCTGAAGGCAATATGGAAACGGCACAAGCTGCTTTTAAGAATGTACTCAGCGATGTTGGTTGCAACCAACCATTCTTTGATTACCACGATCAACGTATGGTGAATGAAACCATAGCAGGAACTACAACAACCAAAGGCAGTCGCTCTGGAAGAGCCGGACTGATTGACTCCGAAGAAGACGCGGGTTGTGAGGGCTTCGACCTTGACAAATTAGGTATCATAAACGCTCAACGCGATGCGAACTGGGATACAGATGGCGATGGTATTCCTGACTGGTTTGAAGCATTGACGGGTACAAATCCCAATATAGCAAACAACAACGACGACCGCGATGGTGACTATTATACCGACCTGGAAGAATATCTCAACTGGATAGCATTACCTCATTATATCATTGAAGGTGAAAAGCAAATCACACTCAAAGATTTCTTCGCTGGTTATCAATCACCAAGCTATACTATTACCACTCCTGATGGTGTGACAGCCAATGAGACAGGAGGATTATTAACGGTTACGCCATCTGCTTCCGCTTCCAAACTGTTCACTGTTACAGTGAAAGCTACTGAGGATGGTATTAGTTTGGAACGTTCCATTAACTTCGCCTATGGAAACGGAACCACTGGCATTTATAATATATCACACGAGATGGTAACGACAGATCGAAATACACCTATTTTCGACCTCCAGGGTCGTCGTATCTCGAAACCTGCCAAGGGGCTTTATATCCAGAACGGAAAGAAATACATTATTAGATAATACACTCGATAACTCCAGCCCGATGGCTTCACAGGAATCACCCATACAAGCACTCCAGCAGCAACGCCTATTGTTGCAGCTGGAGTATAATGCTGAAAAAGAGGCTTTTCGTCAGCAGACCGAACAGGTTGGCATTGAACGGAAAGTCAAGCGTGGTGATGCCTGGTGGCCTATCAAGGTTAGCCGCAGCTATTACAACTCCCTCAACCAATTGGCCGTAGAGGTGGTGCGCACCACGGATACCGACATTGAGCACTGCTTTGAGTTCGGCAGACCCGTGCAGTTTTTCTGCATAGATACTAATGACACTGGTAATACGAGTGATTCTAGCAAGAAAGCCATCCGCTATTTCCGTTTTACGGCTACGGTCAGCTATGCAGATGGCGACCGTATGGTCATCACCGTTCCTGACAATACCAGCATCCTCGATTTGCAGAATGCAGGTCGGCTGGGCGTACAGCTCTCGTTCGACGAGACCTCCTACCGCCTCATGATGGAAGCCTTAGACAGAGCCATCAAGGGGAAGGGACGACTGGGTTATCTGCGCGACCTTTTCTATTCTCGACAGAAGCCCGAAACCTTCGTCTTCCCGCCCATGCACTTTCCTTATCTCAACCGCACGCAGGAAGATGCGGTCAACATGGTGCTGCGCGCCAAAGATGTTGCCATCGTACACGGTCCCCCAGGAACGGGCAAGACTACAACATTGGTGGAAGCCGTTCGTGAGACTTTGATGCGCGAAAACCAAGTATTGGTTTGTGCGCAAAGCAATATGGCGGTCGATTGGATTTCCGAGAAGTTAGTCGATCGTGGCATCAATGTTCTGCGCATTGGCAATCCCAGTAAAGTCAATGATAAGATGCTGTCGTTCACCTACGAGCGACGCTTCGAGGCGCATCCTGACTACACGCAACTTTGGGCCATCCGAAAGGCTATCCGCGAGTTGCGGAGCCATCGCAAACGGGGTGACGAGCGTCTTCATCAGAAGCTGGAAAGCCTGAAAAGTCGCGCCACGGAGTTGGAGATTCGCATCAACAGCGACCTCTTTGGCGAGGCACGTGTCATTGCCTCCACCCTCGTGGGCAGTAGCAGTCGTCTGCTGGAAGGACAAAAGTTCGGCACCTTGTTCATCGACGAAGCTGCTCAGGCCTTGGAGGCTGCCTGCTGGATTCCCATGCGCCGTGTCAGTCGTGTCATCCTTGCCGGCGACCATTGTCAGCTTCCTCCTACCGTCAAGAGCCTTGCGGCTTTGAAGGCAGGACTTGGCAAGACCCTGATGGAGCGCATTGTTGAGATGCACCCTGAGGCCGTCACCCTGCTGAAGATACAATATCGCATGAACGATGAAATCATGCGCTTCTCCAGCAATTATTTCTATCACGGACAAGTGGAGAGTGCTCCTGAGGTAAAGTATCGCAGCATCCTCGACCTCGACACACCCATGGAGTGGATTAGCCCCGACCATCTAGATAATCTAGACCGTCTAGACAATCTAGAAAAACTAGAAAAGCCCGACTTCCGCGAAGAATTCGTGGGCGAATCGTTTGGTCGCATCAATAAGGCGGAAGCCGAACTGACCCTCGATACCCTGCAACACTATTTTGAGCGTATCGGCAAACAGCGACTTCTCGATGAGCGCATTGATGTGGGCATCATCTCACCCTATCGCGCTCAGGTGCAATACCTGCGCCGACTGCTCATGAAACGTGAGTTTTTCAAACCCTTCCGTCGAATGATAAGTATTAATACCGTAGATGGTTTCCAAGGACAAGAGCGCGATGTCATTGTTATCTCGATGGTTCGCAGCAACGATGAAGGACAGATTGGATTCCTTCGCGACCTCCGTCGCATGAATGTGGCCATCACCCGTGCCCGTATGAAACTCATCATCCTAGGCAACAAGGAAACCCTGACGCGCCATCCGTTCTATCGCCAGCTGTGGCGTTATATCAAAGGATTGTCAGGACAGGAAGAAGAGGGAGACACCTACTACGCTGATGAGAGCACCCAAGACACCTTTGAGGGTGATGGGCTGACGGAAGAGCCAATAGGAGGGTAGGATGATGATGATAGGTGTCAGTGCCATCAGCGTACTGGCTATGCCTGCTCCGGTGTATTGAACAGCCATCAACGAGAACCCCACCCCCACAAAAGGACCGAAAATCGTGGTCGTTGCCGCAGCACTCATATCCACTTTATCCTTTAGCGCTTCACGCAAGGGGCGCAAGCCTTCTTTATAATATAATAATAAGGTGAAACCGATGAGACCTGCTATACAACGGAAGAAATTGGCAGAGAATGGCAACAGCCATGCAGCCTGCTCTCCATCCATCGAGGCCTCGTAATAGTTCATGCCTATCTTGCTCAGCACCAAGCCCACACCCTGACACACGGCAGCACCAATGGCAAAGAGCACACCATTGAGCGGCAATTTCAGCGACACACGATGGTGCTCGCCACGTCCCAATACCGAGATGGCTATACCTCCCAGCGTTATCAGCATGGCCACGATGCTCATTGCCGTCATCTGCTCACCCAAGGATATCCAAGCCGTAAAGGCGGCAGCTAGTGGTGCCAGCGTCATGAAGAGTTGCCCGAATCGCGAGCCGATGATGATATAACACTGAAACAAACAATAGTCGCCTATCACATAGCCAACCAGTCCCGACAGCAGCATCCAGCCATAGGCTTCCATCGACCCGGCAAGTGGAAGCGGTGAACCAGTAACCACCCAGAACATGACAAGCGCAAAAGCCAAGGCCAGCAGCATGCGCAACACATTCAGCACCAGATTGCCCATGCGCTTGCTACCAAACTCAGACAGTAAGGCAGTGGCCGTCCATGAGAAGGCCACGCCTATAGAAATAAGTTCTCCTAAATAGTGCGTCACTTCTTCTGTCGGATGCTATTGATCAGCGCTACCATGTTCCAGATGTAGGTACGCGTTGAGATGCCCTTTACCTCTTTGTTCGGGAAAGGCGACGTGTCGTACTCA
>JAEEGK010023461.1_pt1 | contig 12863 bp, 8 predicted proteins | sample 8958771 | NCBI WGS metagenome assembly JAEEGK01 (sample SAMN16246547, study PRJNA631951) | gut metagenome | biome: gut microbiome; feature: rumen; material: SC-attached | host: Bos | place: Iran: Karaj | collected 2018-10 | reverse complement strand
GACGAACTCATCGGCAATTTTGACGAACCCGCTATTTGGAGCAAGAGTGGCAAGGTCGAGCAACAGGTACCCATGCACCAGAATTGGAACTGGATTGCGTTGGGTGTTGAGCCTGAGGATTCGAATCCCGATCAGGTGTTCAGCGCCTTCAAGTACTGGGCACTCACTGTAAAAGACCAGGGTTCGACTTTCGCTTCGAGCAATGGTGTCCAATGGGATGGTCCGCTCACCATGCAGGCCAACACGATGTACAAGTTTAAGATTACCACAACGCCCAAGAGCGAGACGCTGCCTTCGCAGCTCACCGTACAAGGCAGGCAGGTCAACCTTGCTGATGCACCCGTCACTATCTACGAGAATTGGACCTGGATTGCTTACACGCCGCTTTATACCATGTCCGTCGATGAGGCACTTGCTGGTGTCAATCCTGAGCGTGGCGACCGTATCAAGTCACAGACAGGCATCGCAATCTACGGAAATACTGGCTGGGAGGGCAACCTCAAGTCGCTCGAAAGCGGACACGGCTATATGTACTTTAGTACAGTCAAAGAGACCAAGTCGTTCGTTTATCCAACATATAAACTCAGTAACCCGATGATGAATGCACCACGCATGATGTCATCTTCGCGCGTAAACGACGACCCAACCATCTTCACGCCTGTTGATAAGCATCTTTATCCCGACAATATGACGATGGTGATCCAGCTTCTTGATGGCTCAGCCGTGGTTGATACCGCTGAAGTGGCCGCCTTCATCGATGGAGAATGCCGAGGTGCTACTCGTGCTTATAACGGCCTCTACTACCTCATTATTACTGGTGAGGGCAGCAACAAACCGATGCAGATTTATTCGTGCATTGATGGACGTATCGTCTTGATCGACGACTCGCAGTTCTTCGTTAGCGATGATAACATCGGAGATCCTTGGTCGCCCTATGTCATCGATCTGCAGCATCTGCCTGATGGTATCAGCGATATTAATGCCGACGATTATGATCCCGATGCATGGTATACACTCCAGGGCTTCCGCCTCAGTGGCCGTCCCGAGTCGCCTGGCATCTACATCCACAATGGACAGAAGGTTGCATTAGGCAAGAAGGCTGTCGAAAATCGTTGATTCGTCATCTACTCTGTTCTTAAAACAGCAGGCTCATATATAATGGTGAGCCTGTTGTTTATTTGATGAAACAAGTCCGAGAAAAAGCCAGCCATAATCAAAATAGCATTCCCAAAGTTGAATTTTATTCATTTCTTAGCCATAGATTTGGAGATTACTTGTAAAGTTGTTATCTTTGCAACATAATTCAATTATAATAATGTGAAAACATATAATTCTGCAAATACTATGGATATTGAAAGAATCAAACAGATGGAGGAGCGTTTTGACCGAGTGTCGGACGCTGTGTCTAAACTGTCCGAAGCTCTTGAGGCTTATCGTTCCGTACAAGACGAACTTTCGCTCTTGAATTCTTATTATGGCAGCCAAGAATGGAAACAAGACTTCGCTGACGACGAGGCCGGGCTTTTGCCCAAAGACCTGAAACGAGGTGTTCTATCTGAAGACGGTGTATGGGATGTGATGAGTGAGAATCAAGTTCTTTTGGTACAGATGAGGGAACTGTTAAGAACAACATCTTTTGATATTTCACAAGAATAATGCTTTACTATGGCAATAATAACAATGCGTGCCTGGATTATTCGTCCAAGCACGCATTGTTTATTGTGAAGAAGCGGTTTTAGAGTGTCACACCGTTCTTGAAGATCGAGATCTCGTGGATGCCAGCAACCTCATTGTGGGTGTACTCGCCATTGGCGACACGGAGAATCTTGGCAGTGAAATCCTTTACAACTTCGTCCATACTCTTGTCTTCAACCAAGACGCCGGCATTGAAGTCGATCCAGTTGGGTTTGCGTTGATAGAGACCCGAGTTCGTGCTGACCTTCATGGTCGGAACGAAGGTGCCGAATGGTGTGCCTCGACCAGTGGTGAAGAGCACAATCTGGCAACCGGCAGCAGCCAAAGCGGTGGCGGCTACGAGGTCGTTGCCTGGAGCAGAGAGCAGGTTGAGGCCATTGTTCTTAAGACGCTCGCCATACTCCATCACGCCGCAAACTACCGAACTACCTGACTTCTGGGTGCAACCAAGGGCCTTCTCTTCGAGCGTCGAGATACCACCGGCCTTGTTGCCTGGCGAAGGATTCTCGCCGCAAGGCTCACCGTGCGAGAGGAAGTAGTTCTTGAAGTTGTTGATGAGCGAGATGGTCTCATTCAGCAACTCATCGTTGCCGCAACGCTCCATCAGGATGGTTTCGGCGCCAAACATCTCAGGCACTTCGGTGAGGATAGTGGTGCCGCCCTGCTTCTCGCAGAGGAAGTCGGAGAATGCACCAAGGAGTGGGTTGGCTGTGATGCCCGAGAAGCCATCCGAGCCACCGCACTTGAGGCCAATGCGCAGTTTGCTGGCTGGTACGGTCTCACGCTTGTCCTGCTGGGCCTTCTTGACGAGTTCGGTGAGGAGATTGACACCATAGGGAACCTCATCGCCCTGAACTTCCTGGCAGATCATGAACTTCACACGGTCCTTGTTGTAGTCGCCGCAGAACTCCTCGAAGATGCGAGGCTGGTTGTTCTCGCAACCAAGACCTACAACGAGAATGGCACCTGCATTGGGATGATGTACCATATCACGCAGGATCTTCTTGGTGTTCTCGTGGTCTTCACTCAGCTGAGAGCAGCCAAAGTTATGTGGGAAGTTGAAGATGCCGTCGATGCCTTCAATCTTGTCACCACCAAAGGCAGCACGAGTCTTCTCGACGATCTGCTTGATGATGCCGTTGACGCAACCTACGGTAGGGATGACCCAGACTTCGTTACGAATACCTACCTGACCATCGGGACGCACATAGCCTTGGAAGGTGAGCTGTTCACCCGTTGGCTCATATTTCTTCAGTCCCTTGATGTGGATGTTACTGTAGTCAAGCGTGCCAGCAAGGTTGGTCTTGATATCCTCGTGATCGAGATAGGAACCCTGCTTGATGGCGTGACGAGCATGGCCGATGGGGAAGCCGTACTTGATGATGTTCTCGCCTTCGGCAAAGTCCTTGAGTGCGCACTTGTGACCTGCGGGAATGTCGGTAATAAGGGTAATCTGCTGACCGTCAACATCGACAACTGTACCTTTCTTCAAAGGCTGGAGTGCTACGAAAACGTTGTCGGCAGGATTGATTTTCAGGAATTGTTTCACTTTTGAATTAGGTTTAGATGATGGACTAATAGAAAGGAAAATAGGACAATTTACGAGCGTGGTTTAAGGATAAGCCAGGGCAGGTAAATTGTCCTAAAAAGATTATTAGAGGATACCCTTAACGGTTTCGAGCATACCCTTAGCCTGGATCTGGTTCAGGAAGTCGGTAACCATGTCGGTCATGCCGGGAATCTCATTGAGGTTGCCCTGCTCTTTCCAGATAAGATCCACAGCGCCAAGGACGCCTTCAGCCACCTTGCGGGTGTCGCCGGTTGCCCAGAGGTTGGTGAGCAGATCCATGATCTCTTGTGCATCGTTGGGCTGGATTGGAGCACCATCGGCACGTACACCACCCTTATAATAGGTGATGATGGCAGCAAGACCAAGCACGAGGCCCTTAGGCAGTTCGCCCTTGCGCTCGAGATAAACCTTTACGCCGGGGAGATCGCGTGTCTGGTACTTGGGGAATGAGTTGAGCATGATGCTGGTCACCTGGTGATCAACGTATGGGTTGTCGAAGCGCTCCAGAACGTCGGCAGCGAACTGCTTCAGCTCGTCCATTGGCAGGTTGAGGGTCTGCATAAGCTCATCAAACTGTACCTTGTGGATGTACTTGCTGATGACAGGATGATGGCAGGCATCGCGTACGATGTTTACGCCACTGAGATAAGCGACAGGGGAGAGGACGGTGTGAGGACCATTGAGGAGGGTAACCTTTCTCTCATGATAGGGAGCCTCGCTCTCAGCGATGAGTACATGGAGACCAGCCTTCTCGGCGGGGAACTCCTTGCGAAGGGCAGCGCAAGTCATGTTGGTAGGACGCTCGATTACCCAGAGGTGGAAGATCTCGGCCTGGATCATCAGGTTGTCGGCATAGCCGGCGCGCTTCTGCAGCTTGGCGATGTCCTTGCGTGGGAAGCCGGGAACGATGCGGTCAACGAGGGTAGCGCAAACGTAGCAGTACTTGTTGAACCACTTCTTGAATGCTGCATAGTCCTTGCCGAAGTCATCTTTCCAGAGCTCTATGTACTTCTCGATGCAATCCTTGAGGTGATGTCCGTTGAGGAAGATCAGCTCGCAAGGCATGATGATGAGGCCCTTCTTTGGGTTGCCCTTGAAGGTCTTGAAGCGACGGAAGAGGAGCTGGGTGAGCTTGCCGGGATAGGATGAAGCTGGAGCATCGGTGAACTTGCAGTTGGGATCAAAAGCGATACCAGCCTCGGTGGTGTTGGAGATGACGAAACGGATGTCCGGCTGATCGGCCAAAGCCATGAATGCAGCATTCTGGCTGTATGGATTGAGGGCGCGGCTGATGACATCCACACGGTCGAGGGTATCAACGGGCTTGCCGTTCTGACGGCCCTGCAGGTTGACGTGATAGAGGCAGTCCTGGCCATTGAGCCACTCCACCATACCGCGTTCGATTGGCTGAACGACAACAACAGAAGCGTTGAAGTCGGTCTTCTTGTTCATATTCCAGATAATCCAATCTACAAATGCACGGAGGAAGTTACCTTCACCAAACTGGATGATTTTCTCGGGAGCCACGCTCTTGGGCGCGGTCTGCTTGTTTAAAGCTTTCATGTCGTTTTTGAATAATGATTAAAGTTAGTATGTTAGGTTTATAATGCATGTTTATTTCAAAAATCGCTCAAAAAACAGAGCAATAACATGTAAAATTCTTTGCAAATATACTAATTTTATTTTTTAATCAAAAAAAAAACATAAAATTTTTGCTTTAATTAAAAAAAAAACGTATCTTCGCCCCATGAAATTAGCAAAAACACTACAAATTTTGCAGATTTCGCTAATGAAAACCTAAGCGTACGACTATAGTACACTAAGAATAGTTAATGATAAAAAACTCCTCTAATCGGGTTTCATCTTATACAAACACAATAAACACTTTTTTACAATGAAAGCATTTTTGGATGAGAACTTCCTGCTGCAGACCGAAACTGCACAGAAGCTTTACCACGAGCATGCGGCTAAAATGCCGATCATCGATTATCACTGTCACCTCATTCCCCAGATGGTAGCCGAGAACAAGCGTTTCGAGTCTATCGCACAGATCTGGCTCATGGGCGATCACTACAAGTGGCGTGCCATGCGCAGCAATGGCGTTGACGAGCGTTTCTGCACCGGCAAGGACACAACCGACTGGGAGAAGTTCGAGAAGTGGGCAGAGACAGTTCCCTACACTTTCCGTAACCCTCTCTATCATTGGACTCACTTGGAGCTCAAGACTGCTTTCGGCATCACCGAGACCTTGAATCCAACCAATGCTCGCGCCATCTACGACAAGTGCAACGAGCTCATCGCTACCGACCCCAAGTTCACTCCTCGTGGACTTATGAAGCATTATAATGTGAAGGTTGTCTGCACCACCGACGATCCTGCCGATTCTCTCGAATGGCACAAGATTGTTGCTGCCGACCCAACAGCCGAAACTCGTATGCTGCCGACATGGCGTCCCGATGCCGGTATGAACATCGAGGCTGCTACCTGGAAGGCTTACATCGAGAAGCTCGAGAAGGTGAGCGGTGTCGAGATCAAGAAGTTCGCCGACCTCGTTGATGCACTTCAGAAGCGTCACGACTTCTTTGCCGAGATGGGCTGCCGCCTGTCTGACCACGGCATCGAGGAGTTCTATGACGAGCCTTACACCGATGCTGAGATTGATGCTATCCTCGACAAGGCTTTGGCTGGCAAGTGCCTTACGGTCGAAGAGACACGCAAGTACAAGCACGCTTACCTCAAGGAGCAGGGCAAGATGGACTATGCTTCGGGTTGGGCACAGCAGTACCACTACGGCGCTATCCGCAACAACAACAGCAAGATGTTTGCCAAGTTGGGCGCTGACACAGGTTTCGACTCCATCGGCGAGTTCACAACCGCTAAGGCCATGAGCCACTTCCTTGACGAACTCAATGCAGAAGGCAAGCTCGCCAAGACTATCCTCTACAACCTCAATCCTTGCGCCAACGAAGTTATTGCCACTATGCTTGGCAACTTCCAGGATGGTTCTGTTCCCGGCAAGATCCAGTTCGGTTCGGGCTGGTGGTTCCTCGATCAGAAGGATGGTATGGAGAAGCAGATGAATGCCCTCTCGGTTCTCGGCCTGCTCAGCCGCTTCGTCGGCATGCTCACCGACTCTCGTTCGTTCCTGTCTTATCCTCGTCACGAGTACTTCCGTCGCACCCTTTGCAACCTCCTCGGCAATGATGTTGAGAACGGCCTCGTTCCATACGTTGGTTATGAGAAGGACCGCTTGAACCAGATGGTTGAGGACATTTGCTACAACAATGCCAACAACTATTTCAAATTCTAATTTTTAATACACATTATTAATAACCAATAATTAATTTTCAGACAATGGGAAAGATCATCACCCTTGGCGAAATCATGCTTCGCCTTTCTCCTAACGGCCAGGACCGTTTCATTCAGACCGACGTATTCCGTATCATCCCCGGTGGTGGCGAGGCTAATGTAGCCGTAAGCTGCGCCAACTATGGACATGATGCATATCTCGTAACCAAGCTGCCAAAGCACGAAATCGGCCAGATCGCTGTGAACTCTCTTCGTCGCTATGGTGTCAACACCAAGTACATCGCTCGTGGCGGTGACCGTGTAGGTCTCTACTATTGCGAGACTGGTGCTTCGATGCGTCCTTCAAAGGTTATCTACGACCGCGCTCACTCTGCCATCGCTGAGGCTGATCCTTCAGACTTCAACTTCGACGAGATCATGGAAGGCGCTGACTGGTTCCACTGGTCGGGCATCACTCCAGCCATCTCCGACAAGGCTGCCGAGCTCACCAAGCTTGCTTGTGAGGCTGCCAAGCGTCATGGCGTTACCGTATCGGTTGACCTTAACTTCCGCAAGAAACTGTGGACTTCCGAGAAGGCTATCTCTATCATGCGTCCATTGATGAAGTATGTCGATGTCTGCATCGGCAACGAGGAGGACGCTGAGCTTTGCCTCGGCTTCAAGCCTGATGCTAACGTTGAAGGCGGTGAGACCAATGCTGCCGGCTACGAGGGCATCTTCAAGCAGATGAAGGAGGAGTTCGGATTCAAGTATGTTGTTTCGACCCTTCGTGAGTCGTTCAGCGCTACCTTCAATGGCTGGAAGGCCCTTATCTATGACGGCAAGGAGTTCTATCAGTCGAAGCGTTACGAGATCAACCCAATCATCGACCGTGTAGGTGGTGGCGACAGCTTCTCTGGTGGCCTTATCCATGGCCTTCTCACCAAGCCAACCCAGGGCGAGGCTCTCGAGTTCGCAGTTGCAGCTTCTGCTCTCAAGCACACCATCAATGGTGACTACAACCTCGTAAGCGAGGCTGAGGTTGCATCTCTTGCAGGCGGCAACGCAAGCGGCCGTGTTCAGCGTTAATACATTAATCTATATTACTGATTTACGATTGGCTCAGGCCTTTCGTAAATCAGTAGTTTAATAACTTTTCCATTCATTTATATCATGGCAAGATTTGATAAGTTTCAGGTGATGGCCAAGATCGGTGCCGCACCAATGGTTCCTGTATTCTACAACAAGGATGTCGAGATTTGCAAGAATGTCGTAAAGGCTTGCTACGAAGGTGGTGTACGTGCTTTCGAGTTCACCAATCGTGGCGACTTTGCACATGAGGTATTCGGCGAGCTCAACAAGTGGGCTGCCAAGGAATGCCCCGAATTGGCTCTTGGCGTTGGTTCGGTTGTTGACGCTCCTACCGCCGCTCTCTATATCCAGCTTGGTGCTTGCTTCGTTGTAGGTCCTCTCTTCAATCCTGATATTGCTCCTGTCTGCAATCGTCGTAGCGTATGCTACTGCCCAGGTTGTGTTACTCCTTCTGAGATCGGCAAGGCTCAGGAACTCGGCTGCGAGTTCACCAAGATCTTCCCAGGTGATGTTGTAGGTCCAAACCTCGTGAAGGGTCTCCTCGCTCCAATGCCTTGGTCGAAGATCATGGTTACCGGTGGCGTTTCTCCCGATGCTGACAACCTGAAGAAGTGGTTCGACGCTGGCGTTTACTGCGTAGGTATGGGTTCGAAGCTCTTCCCGAAGGACAAGGTTGCTGCTGGCGACTGGGCATACGTTACCAACAAGTGCAAGGAGTGCTTTGATATCATTGCAGGATTCAAGAAATAAAGATTGACCCGATAACATAATTATATTATATGGGAAATCCACAAGAAAAGAAAACTAATTGGCGCTGGTATCTCTGTGTCCTCTTGTTCGTGGCTACCACCGTGAATTATCTGGACCGTCAGGTACTTTCGATGACCTGGAAGGAGTTCATCGCACCTGAGTTCCACTGGACCGATAGCGATTACGGCACAATCACTGGTATCTTCTCCATCATCTATGCTGTTGCTTGTCTCTTTGCTGGTAAGTTCATCGACTGGATGGGCACCAAGAAGGGTTATCTTTGGGCAATTGGCGTATGGAGCCTAGGTGCATGTTTGCACGCAGGCTGCGGATGGGTTACCATGAAGTATGTGGGACTTGCCGACGTTGAAGCACTTCGTGCCGTTCAGGCTGGCTCCGACTTGGCTGTTGCCATCGCTACCGTTTCGGTTTACCTCTTCCTCTTCTGCCGTACTGTCCTTGCCATGGGCGAGGCTGGCAACTTCCCGGCTGCCATCAAGGTTACTGCCGAGTACTTCCCCAAGAAGGACCGTGCTTTCGCAACCTCTATCTTCAATGCCGGTGCTTCTGTAGGTGCTCTTGCAGCTCCTCTTACCATCCCTGCGTTGGCTAAGGCATGGGGTTGGGAAATGGCTTTCATCATCATCGGTGGTCTTGGCTTCATCTGGATGTTCTTCTGGGCATTCATGTACGACAAGCCTGAGAAGTCCAGCCATGTGAATGCTGCCGAGCTCGACTACATCCAGCAGGACGATGCTGCCGAAGCAGCTGCTGCAGCCGAGGCTGCTGCCACTACTGCCGAGGAGCCTTCGATTGGCTTGCTCGAGACCCTCAAGTTCAAGCAGACCTGGGCATTCATCTTTGGTAAGTTCCTGACCGATGGTGTATGGTGGTTCTTCCTCTTCTGGGCACCCGCTTACTTCCAGGATCAGTTTGGTTACAAGGCTTCGTCGGGCATGGGTCAGGCACTCATCTTCACGTTGTACTTCATCGTTACGTTCCTCTCCATCTATGGTGGCTATCTGCCAAAGCTCTTCGTCGAGAAGAAGGGTATGGAGCCTTATTCAGGACGTATGCGTGCAATGTTGATCTTTGCGTTCTTCCCAATCTTCGCCCTCTTTGCCCAGCCTCTTGGTGCTTACAGCGCTTGGTGGCCGGCTATCATCATCGGTTTGGCAGGTGCTGGTCACCAGGCTTGGTCGGCCAACCTTTATTCCACCGTTGGTGATATGTTCCCGAAGTCTTGCGTCGCTACCATCACAGGTATCGGCCAGATGATGGGTGGTTTCGGATCGTTCTGCATCAACAAGGGTTCAGGCGAACTCTTCGACTATGCAGCTGGTCAGGGCGCTGCTTTCACCTTCTTCGGTTTCGAAGGCAAGCCCGCTGCTTACATGATCGTATTCTGCATCTGCGCAGTTGCATATCTCATCGCCTGGAACATCATGCATGCACTTGTTCCAAAGTACAAGAAGATTGAACTCTAACGTACTTTTTCAGGTATTTATAATCAAAACCACCCGTATGTTTAGCATATTCGAGTGGTTTTGTTTTATTTTTTCATCATTTTTATTTGTTTTTTTGTGCAAAATCTTCAAAATACCAAAAAGTGGGTATTGAATGAACGCCAAATTTGCCCTACCTTTGCACCGTCAAAAATGATAATTTGTTTTATATCATAATAAATAGTTTAAGAAGAAATAGTTGGTACTAATAGAAGTGCAAATGGGCCGCGCGTGAGCGTAGCCCTTTTTGTTGCTATTCTATTCATTAATTATTTTTTGAAAATCTCCACGAAAAGTTTGCAACATTCATAAAAAAACACTATCTTTGCCCCCGAAATACATATAATAATACGCACACGCATACGACATGAAAGCGAAATCTGTATTGTTGTCTATGGTTATGGCATTGTCAGGCTCTATTTGCTTAGCAGAGCCTGTGCATATCTATGCTTCTCCCGATGGATTATCACCACACGAAGCGCTTCGTGAAGCTCGCGAAATGCGGCGTCTGCATAAGGTCGGGGCTTCTGACACGCTATATATTCATCTTGCCGAGGGAACCTATTATCTCGGCGAGACGTTGTTCGTGCGTCCTGAAGATAGCGGAACGTCTGCATCGCCGACAGTTATCGTTGGAGCCGATGGCGGTAAGTCGATTTTGAGCGGAGGAATGCCACTTAAGATGCATCAGGATTTAAATACCTGCAAGATTTCCCCGATTTATGAGTCTTATGCTCTAAACGGGCGAAATCCTATATCTATTCGACAGCTATGGCAGGATGATCACAAGTTACCACACGCCTCGCTCGTTCCACTCGACAGTATGATTAACATTATCGATTTTCGAAAGGAGGAGCGTGAGGTTTGGATTCCTTTGTCAGCATTCCAGCCTTTTCTGGAAAGTGATGTCGATCAGGAAATAAGCAATCTCGAGATGATTCTGCATCAGCGTTGGGCCATTGCTATCCTTCGTGTCAAGAGTTACGTCGTCGAAGGAGACATCGTCAAACTGAAATTCGAGGAACCCGAGTCCAGGCTTGAGTTCGAGCACCCTTGGCCGCAACCCGTCGTCAACGAGGATAGGGGAGATGGTGTACTCCGAACTTCTTCGTTCAATCTGTTGGGCGGAAAAGGTTTCATCAAACCGGGTTCTTGGTATCAGGATAATTCCACGGGTATCCTTCACTATTATCCCAAGGAAGATGATTGTCTTAGTGAAGATAAATGTTCTAAAAAAGAATATCTTGCAGAAGGCAAACAGGATTGTGCCAGCAAAACATTCACTGCCCCCGTGCTGCAAACCATTGTAGAAGTCAATGGCTCCCTCGAGCGTCCCGTTCATGACATCATTTTCCGAAATGTAAGTTTCCAACATGCAGCATGGAATCGCCCTTCCTTCAAAGGTCACGTCACCTTGCAGGGAGGTATGTATCTGCTCGATGCCTACAAACTGCAGATACCTGGATTGCCCGAGAAGGAATATCTCGAAAATCAGGCATGGATTGAGCGCCCTGAAGCCGCGGTAAGTGTACGTGGCGGTCTGCGCATCAACTTCGAAGGCTGTGAGTTCACCCATCTCGGAGCTACTGGTCTTGACTACGTTTGGGCAGATTCAGCCTGCGTGGTGAAGAGTTGTCACTTCCACGACATTGGAGGTACAGCCTTGGCGCTTGGTGCTTTCCCCGATCGTGGCTTCGAGACACACGTTCCCTTCCGCCCTGTCAATATGCGTGAGCTTTGTTCCGACTTCCTCATTGCCGATAATCTGATTGAGGACGTCACCAACGAGGATTGGGGATGTGTCGGCATCGGAGCCGGCTATGTGGCCGACTGCATCATCGAACACAACATCGTTCGTGACGTCAACTATTCCGGCATTTGCGTGGGCTGGGGATGGACGCCGCTCGATTCCGGCATGAAGAACAATCACATCCGAAGCAACAAGGTCTATCGTTTCGCGAAAATGCTTTATGATGCAGGTGGCATCTACACCCTTTCCTATATGCCGGGTTCGACCATCGAAGACAATATCATCGACGAGATCTATCCTCCCAAATATGCCACCAATCTACGCGGATTCTATATCTACCTCGACGAAGCCACCGATGGCGTGACAATCCGTAATAATTGGTGTCCCGAAGAACGCTTCGGCGATAATCGCCCCGGCCCTGATGTGCATTGGGAAAACAACGGCCCCAAGGCCACACCCAATACCGAATGGCTCAAAAGCAAGTAATTGCTCTTCCATTACAAATTAAAATTCCATTGCAATTAAAAATTTCATTGCAAGTTATATATTCTTTTGTCTAAATATATGAAACAGACAAACTACTATCTTTTCGATTTCCTCGACTTCGACCCTGCCTTGCAACAGGATGAATACCTTTGGAAATCCTATTGTCCCCGAAGTGTAGAAGCTCGTGACGGCGCTGTATATATCACCGTTCCCTATCAGCGACAGGTGCGTCAGAATGATATGCTTGCCGATGCTTCTGTTCCTCAGCGCGAATTCACGTTGATTATCAAGGCATATACCCACAATATTATTCGAGTATTCACGTCGTTCGATGGTTCTGAACCCGTCGATCAGGACGATATGATGTGCTGGCATAAAAAGATACGCCCCATCGAGCTCAGCGTGAACGAAGACGCGGGATTCTATTGGATGGTAGATGGCAATGGAGAGGTGCGTGCCACGCTCAATTGTGCCGAACCCATCATCGAATTCTGGAGCGACCTGCAGCCTGCTCCTCAGCCCACTCTCGACTTGAAACTCTATCCCGAAGGAGCCAAGAGCGAGGATATTGCCGAAGGGACTGCCAAGAGTGTCAATCTTTCGGCCTACGATCATTTCTCGCCTCCGCGTTATGATGCCCTTCCCTTGGCGTTTGTCGAGCGTTGTGGCAAGCCTGCAACGGCTACGTTGAGTTTCGAATGTCTTCCCGACGAATGCTTTGTCGGCA
>JAEEGK010023459.1_pt1 | contig 12864 bp, 8 predicted proteins | sample 8958771 | NCBI WGS metagenome assembly JAEEGK01 (sample SAMN16246547, study PRJNA631951) | gut metagenome | biome: gut microbiome; feature: rumen; material: SC-attached | host: Bos | place: Iran: Karaj | collected 2018-10 | reverse complement strand
TTTTGCGGGCGTGGCGGAATTGGCAGACGCACCAGACTTAGGATCTGGCGGTTTATCCATGCAGGTTCAAGTCCTGTCGCCCGCACCAAAAAAATACAGCCGGAACCGCAAGGAACCGGCTTTTTTACAGAACGGCGCTGTTGTTTTTTTATGGCGCGCCGTGTTAACAGGAAGGGCGGATCATGCAGATTCACGGAATTCCGGTCAATCTAAAATTGAATAGTACGGTCCTGATGATCGCTTCGTTTGTTATCAGCGTCCTGGCGGGTCTTATCCTTAACCTCGCGGGCGCCGGGCGCGGCGTGTATGTGATGCTGTATTCGGCGGGCATGGCCTACCTGAAGCTGTTGTTCCTGCTGGCGCTTCCCATCGTTTTTCTGAATCTTGTTTCCGGCGTGATGCAGCGGCTGCAGCTGCGGTCCGACGGTTCGTCGCCTGCACGGTTATGGTTTTTCCACAGCATTGCGGTGGTTGGCGCCGCGGTCCTTGGTCTGGCGGCGGGAGGTATTGCCGGGTCTGCACAGATTCCGGCCGCTTTTGCCGGTTTTTCCGATTTCGGTCTGCGCTGGCTCCGGCCCGTCGTGCCGTGGGCGCTGCTGCTTTCGGTGCTGACCGGTGCCGCCGCGGTGAAAATCGGACCGGAGGGCGAAGAAGCCCGCCGGCTGTTCCGTTCCCTGGCGGATGTGTTTGCTTATGCGGGAACCCTGTTGCTGCGTTTGCTGCCTTTGGGTCTGTTTTTCCTCCTTTGCCCCATGATCGGGATCCGGGGGCTGGCCGTTCTGTGGCCCGGTGTGAAACTGGTCCTGGTTACGGCTTTCTGCTGTGCGGCTTATGGAACGCTGGTTTACGGATACCAGCTGCGTCACTGCGGCAAAGACTGTCCGGCGCATTTCCTGCGCAACTTCAAACCGGTTCTGCTGCAGGCCTTTACTGCCTGCTCTTCCGGTTCCGGGGAAGGGGAGGCGCTCCACAGTCTGCAGCGCATGGGGATTGCAGGAGAAGCGGGCCGGACGGCCTGGCGCTGCGGAAAACTGCTGGGCAAAACAGGCACGGTGCTGTATCTGGGAATTGCCTGTATGCTGGCGGCGCGTTACGTTGGCATGCCGGTATCCGCGCTTCCGGGCGTCGGTTTCTTTGTCTGGATCCTGCTGTTCTCGCTGGCGGGGATGAAACACCGGGGCAGCGGGCTGTACTGCGTGCTGTTTCTTCTTTTTATGCTGGGGCTGCCGCTGCGGGCCGCGGTTCCGCTGCTGATGTTCGAGTGGCTGCTGGACGGCTGCCGTTCGGCGCTCAATTCGGTTGCGGCGGGCACGGGAGCGTATCTCGCGGACAAGCTTGGCTGGATGAAATAAAACGCGCCTTTGCGGACAGGGTTTACCTGTTTGCAGAGGCGCTTTTTTTGTTGCTTTTTACTGTTGTGTTTTACGCACAGAGCGTTGCGGACAGGAACCGGATCAACAAAGAGTTGGACAGACTGGATCAGATTTTTTCCAGCCGGTCCCCGATCTGCCGGTACCGGAAATCCTTTTTGGCGTTCCAGAAATGCGCGTTGACCGTGCCGCCGCTTGCCAGCAGGTCTTTCAGTTCGATGCTGTCCAGCAGACTGACGCGGACGGCCAGTGCAATGATAGCGTCCAAATCTATGCCTTCCAGGTCGGCAGCGTTGACGACGCGGTCCGATCTGCTTTCGGTGCCGTTGTGGTCCGTGCAGTCCAGGGAAACGGTTTTTCCTTCCGCATAATTGGCCACATCGGCCAGCAGACGTTTGGTGGAATCCTGCTGGTAATAGCGGGGCGTTTTGTTCAGGGTCACTTTAAAATCTTCTCCGGGCCGGTACAGTACCTGCAGCGGTTTTCCGCCATACGGGTTTGCGTAGACCAGCAGCGTTTCCGTTTTGCTTTCGGTAATTTCCGCTTCCGCATGAAGCAGATCTTGTAGTTTTTCATTCAGCAGTGTAAGTAAAATATTCAAAGACATCACCTTCTTTCGATAATATTATATCACATCATTTATAATTGGTAAGAATACAAAATACAACAAGTTTTACATTGCGGAAGAGGCGTTGATACGATATAATAAAGTGAATAATATTATAATGGCTCATTATGATATTAGATACAAATATCAGAACAGAAACAGTAGTATTCAGTTCAATGAAAAGGGGAATCTATCTATGGCAATCATGAAAACGATGGACGGCAACGAAGCCGCCGCTTATGCATCCTATGCTTTTATTGACGCAGCCTGCATTTATCCCATCACTCCGTCTTCTCCCATGGCGGAACACGTGGATGAATGGGCTTCCGCAGGCAAAAAGAATCTGTTCGGACAGACGGTAAAACTGTTGGAGATGCAGTCTGAAGCCGGCGCTGCAGGCGCGGTACACGGCTCGCTGCAGGCAGGCGCCCTGACGGCTACCTACACGGCTTCCCAGGGTCTGCTGCTGATGATCCCTAATATGTATAAAATTTCCGGCGAACTGCTGCCGGCCGTGTTTAACGTTTCGGCCCGCGCGCTGGCAACCAGCACCCTGAGCATCTTCGGCGATCATCAGGACGTGATGGCCTGCCGTCAGACCGGTTTCGCCATGCTGGCGGAAGGCAGCGTGCAGGAAGTTATGGACCTGACTGGCGTAGCCCATATGGCCGCCATCAAAGGCCGCGTTCCTTTCCTGAATTTCTTTGACGGCTTCCGTACCTCCCACGAAATTCAGAAGATTGAAGTATTCGATTACAAAGATTATGCGGACATGCTGGACTGGGATGAAGTAAAAGCGTTCCGGCAGCGTGGCCTGAACCCGGACGCCCCGGTAATGCGCGGCACGGCCCAGAATCCGGATACCTACTTCCAGAGCCGCGAAGCCGTTAACAAATATTATGAAGCGGTTCCGGAAATCGTGGAAGAATACATGGCAAAGGTCAGCAAGATCACCGGCCGCGAATATCATCTGTTCAATTACTACGGCCCGAAGGACGCGGACCAGCTGGTCGTGGTCATGGGCTCCGGCCAGGATACCGCCGTCAAGACCGCGGAACTGGTCAATGCGGCTGAAGGCGCAAAGATCGGCGTGCTGGCGGTCCATCTGTACCGTCCGTTCTCCGTGAAACATTTCCTGGCCGCGGTTCCGAAAACCGTGAAAAAGGTTGCGGTGCTGGACCGCACCAAAGAGCCGGGCAGCCTGGGCGAACCGCTGTATCAGGATGTCTGCAGCGCGTTCTATCAGAGCGACATGAAACCGGTTATCGTGGGCGGCCGTTTCGGTCTGGGTTCCAAAGAATTTACGCCCACCGAAATGTACGCGGTCATTGAAAACCTGCGCCAGGATGCGCCGAAGAACGGCTTTACCGTTGGCATCAACGACGACGTGAACAACACATCCCTGCCCTGCACCAGGATTCTGAACGCCACCCCGAAGGGAACCAAAGGCTGCAAGTTCTGGGGTCTGGGTTCCGACGGTACCGTTGGCGCCAACAAGAGCGCCATCAAGATCATCGGCGACCACACCGACATGTATGCGCAGGGTTATTTCGCCTACGATTCCAAGAAATCCGGCGGCATTACCGTATCCCATCTGCGTTTCGGCAAAGAGCCCATCATGGAACCGTACCTGATCAAAGACGCTGACTATGTGGCTGTTCACAATCAGTCCTACGTTTACAAATATGATATTATGTCCGGCCTGAAAGAAGGCGGCAACTTCCTGCTGAACTGCAGCTGGACACCGGAAGAGCTGGATGAGAAACTGCCGGCTGCCGTAAAACAGTACATCGCGAAGAAGAAGGTTAATTTCTATATCATTGACGCCGTGAAGATTGCCCAGTCCATCGGTCTGGGCGGCCGCATCAACATGATCATGCAGTCCGCGTTCTTCAAACTGGCGGATATCATTCCGCTGGCCGACGCGGTGAAATATCTGAAGGACGCCGTGGAAGAGTCCTATGGCAAAAAGGGACAAAACGTTGTGGACATGAACAACGCGGCCATCGACAAAGGCATCGAAGCCATTGTGAAAGTTGATGTGCCGGCAGCCTGGGCTGACGCCAAAGACAAAGTGGAAACCAAAAAGACCGGCAACGCGTTCGTTGATGATATCCTGATTCCCGTAAACCGTCAGGAAGGCGACAAACTGCCTGTCAGCACTATGGCCCGTCATGCCGACGGCACCTTCCCGGTTGGCACTTCCGCTTACGAAAAACGCGGCATCGCCATCAACGTGCCGGAATGGGATGTGGCAAAATGCATCCAGTGCAACCAGTGCGCGTTCGTCTGCCCGCACGCTGCCATCCGTCCGGTTCTGCTGAACGACGCGGAAGCGGAAAAGATCGGCTATCCGTCCAAACCGGCCATGGGCGTAAAAGACGGCAGCAAGTTTGCCATCGTGGTTTCCCCGTACGACTGCCAGGGCTGCGGCAACTGCGCCCAGATCTGCCCGGCGCCCGGCAAAGCGCTGTTCATGAAACCGCTGGATACCCAGCTTGACAAAGCGCCTGCCTGGGATTATGCAATGAAGGAAGTTTCGGAAAAACCGAATCCCATGAAGAAGAATACGGTGAAAGGCTCCCAGTTCGAGCAGCCGCTGCTGGAGTTCTCCGGCGCCTGCTCCGGCTGCGGCGAAACGCCGTACGTGAAACTGGTGACCCAGCTGTTTGGCGACCGCATGATGCAGGCCAATGCTACCGGCTGTTCCTCCATCTGGGGCGCTTCTTCCCCGTCCATGCCCTATACCGTAAACAAGAAAGGCCACGGTCCGGCCTGGGGCAACTCCCTGTTTGAAGACAACGCGGAATACGGATTAGGCATGTTCCTGGGCGTGGAACAGTCCCGGGACCGCGTGGAAGAACTGATCGACGCGGCGCTGGCCGCAGGCAAAGGCTCTGCGGATCTGCAGGCTGCCATGAAAGACTGGAAAGAAAACAAGAATGTCAGCGAAGGCACCCGGGAACGGGCGGACAAACTGGCGGAACTGCTGGCGAAAGAAGCAGGCGCGGACGCGGCGCTGCAGGAAATCCTTGACCTGAAGCAGTTCTTTATCAAACGCAGCCACTGGATCATCGGCGGCGACGGCTGGTCTTATGACATCGGCTACGGCGGACTGGACCATGTGCTGGCCAGCGGCAAGAATGTAAATGTGCTGGTTCTGGATACGGAAGTGTACTCCAACACCGGCGGCCAGTCCTCCAAGGCGACCCCGACCGCTGCCATTGCGCAGTTCGCTGCCAGCGGCAAGCGCACCAAGAAAAAAGATCTGGGCATGATGGCCATCAGCTACGGTTACGTGTATGTGGCGCAGGTTTCCATGGGCTATGACAAGAACCAGCTGGTGAAGGCGCTGACGGAAGCGGAAGCGTACGACGGCCCGTCCCTGATCATCGCGTACTGCCCCTGCATCAACCACGGCCTGAAAGCCGGCATGGGCTGCAGCCAGCTGGAAGAAAAACGCGCCGTTGCCTGCGGTTACTGGGCAACCTACCGTTACAATCCGGAACTGAAGGCCCAGGGCAAGAATCCGTTCATCCTGGATTCCAAAGAGCCTACCGAAAGCTTCCGTGACTACCTGCTGGGCGAAGTGCGTTTCGCGTCCCTGCAGAAAGTCCGTCCGCAGCTGGCTGAAGAACTGTACAAGAAGACCGAAGCGGATGCCATGGAACGGATCGCAAATTACAAGAAAATGGCAGGAAAAGAATAAAGTAAAATCAGGAAACACTGGCTGACGAGGCGGAGAGGAACAGAAAGCGTTTCCGTAGTTTCCGTACATTAAAATCAGCCGGAGAACCTCCGGCTGATTTTTTGGCTGCTTGTGATGAGCAGGTTTGCCTTATATTTTTTGAGAACGATAGCTGAGTCAAACGGGAAGAGAAGAAAACAGTGATACATTTATGATACTATATCTTTTTGCATTTTTAGGCGGCATAGGTCTTTTCTTATACGGTATGGAGCTGTTGGGCGGCGGCCTGCAGCAGGCAGCCGGTGCCCGGCTGCAGAAGGTGCTGCAGTCCCTGACGGGCGTGCCTGTGATGGGGGTGATCCTGGGTGCGCTGGTGACGGCGACCCTGCAGTCTTCTACTGCCACCACCATTATGTCGGTGGGGCTGGTCAACGCCGGTGTCATGACATTGAAACAGGCGTTCAGCGTGGTCATGGGGGCCAATATCGGGACCACCCTTACGGCCCAGCTGATTGCGTTTAACGTTACCGATTACTTTACGGTCATGATTTTTATTGGTGTCATGATCCGGGTTTTTGCCAAGCGCAAAAACGGACAGTTCATCGGCCAGATCCTGCTGGGCTTCGGCCTGCTGATGCTGGGCATGAAGGTGCTGAGCGGTGCGGCGGCTCCCATGCGCAACAGTCCGGTATTCGTGGATTTTATTTCCCAGGTTGCGGATAACCCGGCGCTGGGCGTATGTATCGGTATCCTTATGACCGTAGTGATCCAGTCTAGCGCGGCGTGCGTCGGTATCCTGATGGTCATGGCGGGCCAGGGGCTGCTTCCTCTGGAAGGCGCGATTCCGGTGTTGCTGGGTGATAATATCGGTACCTGTATCCACGCAATTATGGCGGCTTTCCGTACCAACACATCAGCCAAGCAGGTGGCGTTGTCCCACGTTTTGTTCAATTCCGTGGGCTGTGTTATTTTCATTGTGTTTATGCCGCTTTTTATCAAAATCGTGCTGGCGATTTCCCCGGCAGGGGATATTGCCAGGCAGATCGCCAACTCCCACAGCGCCTTCAACGTGCTGAACACCCTGATCTTCCTGCCATTGATCACTCCGTTTACCCATCTCATCGAAAAGCTGATGCCGGATAAGGGCGAGAAGATTTCCGTGAAGCCGCTGTACCTGAATGACGCGATGCTGGGAAACCCCACCATTGCCATCGTACTGGCGGAAAAAGAAGTGATCCGCATGGGGGAAGTGGCCCGGAAAAACATGCATGCGGCAGTGGAATGCCTCTGTGCCTATGACCCGGCGAAGGTTACCTATGTGCTGGAACATGAACCGATCGTGGATAAGCTGAATGAAGAGATTACGAAGTACCTGACCCATATTTCCGAAAAAGGACTGGGCAGTTCCCTGTCTGCCAAGCACATGGCCCTGATGCATGCCTGCATCGATCTGGAACGCATCGGCGACCATGCCCAGACCCTGGTGAAGCGCAGCCGCAAAATTTTTGAGGAAAAAATCGTAATATCCCCGGAAGCGCAGCAGGAGATTGCGGAAATCGGCAAACTGATGGAGCAGTCGCTGGAAGTCAGCATGGAAAGCTTTGCGAAAAACGACCCGAAGCTGGCGGAAGAAGCCTGGAGCGTGTGCCGCCAGGTGAAAGCGGCGCAAAAGGAAATGCGCAAGAACCATATCCGGCGTCTTAACGAAGGCGTCTGCCATCCGGACTCCGGCCTGGTCTTCCTGGAAATTTTAATTAACATGAAGAGGACCAGCGACCACGCGAAAAATATCAGCCAGATGGTGCTGGGAATTTTTTAAAAAAGTTGTTGACAAAACTGAAATGTTACTTTATAATCATCCATGTTGTTACCGATGCGGAAATAGCTCAGTTGGTAGAGCACAACCTTGCCAAGGTTGGGGTCGCGAGTTCGAGTCTCGTTTTCCGCTCCATGCAAATCCATCCCGGTCTGATGACCGGGATTTTTTTATTGCAGGGAAAGCCTTTTCTGAAAGAGACTGTCCGGTTTCGGGGGAACCGTCAGACTCTTTGCAGGTTTCACAGAAAATTTGCTTTTGCAAGGGGCTTTTTCGGTGTGTTTGCTTGTCAAATAGAGTACGTTGTGATATTATATTGTAGCATTGTGAAAATGGGGTGGTTTTTGTACCCCAAAATTTACAGGGTTATTACAAATAGTAACATATATTAAGGGAGGATTTTTTCAAATGAATGTAAGTGTTACCAGAGAAGGAAACGATGCGACATTAAAAATTTCTGTTTCTGCTGCTGAAGTTGACAAAAGCTTTAAACAGGCTGTGGCAAGGATTGCGAACCAGGTAAGGATCCCCGGTTTCCGTCCGGGCAAAGCGCCTCGTAATATTATCGAAATGCATTACGGCAAGGGTGCCGTAAAGGAAGAAGCATTCAATATCTGTGTGAACCGGGCTTACCAGCAGGCCATTGAAGCGGAAAAACTGATGCCGGTTTCCGATCCGGAAGTGCTGGACGAGAAGAAAGCGTTTGAAAGCTTTGAAGAAGGCAAGGCCTTTGAAACGGAAGTTAAGGTTGTGCTGAAACCGGAACCGGAACTGGGCGAATACAAAGGCATCCATGTGGAGAAAAAAGAAGCCAGCGTTTCCGACGAAGACGTTGACAAAGCGCTGGAAGACCTGCGCAACCGCGGCGCGAAGATGGTGGATACCGATGACGAGACCGTCATCGAAAAAGGCGACTTCGCCATTATCGACTTTGCCGGCACGGTTGACGGCGAAGCCTTCAGCGGCGGCGAAGGCAAGGGCTATCCGCTGGAAGTTGGCTCCGGCTCCTTCATCCCCGGCTTTGAAGACCAGCTGATCGGTCTGAAGAAAGACGACGACACCGACGTGGACGTAACCTTCCCGGAAAGCTATTTTGTTCCCGAACTGGCCGGCAAACAGGCCATCTTCAAAGTGCATATCCAGGCTGTAAAGCATAAGGAACTGCCGGAACTGAACGATGAATACATCGCCAAATACACCCGCTACAAAACCGTTGCGGAAGCGAAAGAAGATTATAAGAAACGCATGCAGGAAGCTGCGGAGCGGGAAGCCAAAACAGAATATGAAAACGCTCTGATTGATACCGCCGTAAATAATGCCAAGATGGAAATTCCGGCCGTTATGATCGAAGACCGCATCACCCAGATGGTGGAAGAGATCAAACTGAATCTGGAAAGCCGCAAGATGACGCTGGAACAGTACATGCAGTACACCGGCATGGATATGGCGAAACTGCGTGAAGCCCAGCGGGAAGGCGCGGAAAAGAATGTCCGCACTGACCTGGTGCTGGATGCCATCGCCAAAGCAGAAAACATCCAGGTGGACATGGCCGATGTAGATGCCCAGCTCCAGTCCATCGCGGACCAGAACGGCGCCCGTGTGGAAGATGTTAAGACCATCATCCGCAAGAACAACAACATGGGACTGCTTCTGGCCAACATCCTGCGTCACAAGGCTGCCCATGTAATTCTGGACAACGCAAAATAATAAATAAGCGGTAAAACATGAGGAGCTGTCTGTGCGCATGTACAGACAGCCCTTTTATCCTGAAAGTAACACACGTTTAAAGCAAACCTGGAAGGAGTGAACGATATGAATTATGTTCCTATTGTGGTTGAGCAGAATAACCGGGGCGAACGCTCCTATGATATTTATTCCCGCCTGTTGAAAGACCGGATCGTTTTTCTGACGGGCCCCGTTACGGATGAAGTAGCGAATGTCGTTATCGCGCAGCTGCTGTTCCTGGAATCGGAGAATCCGGACAAGGATATTCATTTGTATATCAACAGCCCGGGCGGCAGCGTGACCGCCGGCATGGCGATTTACGATACCATGCAGTACATCAAACCCGACGTGTCTACCATCTGCGTAGGGCTGGCAGCCAGCATGGCTTCCATCCTGCTGATGGCGGGCAAAAAGGGAAAACGTTACGCCCTGCCCCATTCGGAGGTTATGATCCATCAGCCTCTGGGCGGGTACGAAGGACAGGCTTCCGATATTGCCATCCACGCGAAAAATATCCTGCGGATCCGGGAGGAAATGTACGATGTAATCGTGAAGCATACAGGCAAGACCAAAGAAGCTGTGGCCGCGGATACGGACAGGGATAATTTCCTGACAGCAAAAGAAGCTTTGGCTTACGGCATCATCGACCAGGTCGTGGACCGTATGCCGGAAGCATAACCGGTTGCACAGTCCGCAGCTGAAAGAAAAACTGCGGGCAGGGCCGGGTCTGGGCGAACAGGTAAGCCCAAACCGAAATTTATCAAACAGTAAGGAGTTACAGATGAGTTTTTCCGATAATAATAAAAACAGTGACGTGATTTGTTCCTTCTGCGGAAAACGGGGCGACCAGGTGAAGCGGATGCTGGCCGGGCGCAACGGGTATATTTGCGATGAATGCATCGAATTATGCTCGGAAGTGCTGAAGGAAGAGTATGAACGGGATAATAACATTACGGCGCCGAAAGCCCTGGAAAATCTTCCGACCCCGAAAGAGATCAAGGCGGTTCTGGATGAGTACGTAATCGGGCAGGAAGAGCCGAAAAAGACGCTGGCTGTTGCGGTGTATAATCACTACAAACGCATCAATTACGGAAGCACGCGGCCGGAAGATAAAGACGTGGAACTGCAGAAATCCAATATCCTGATGCTGGGACCCACCGGCAGCGGAAAAACGCTGCTGGCCCAGACGCTGGCAAAGATCCTGCAGGTTCCCTTTGCCATTGCGGATGCCACCACGCTGACCGAAGCGGGCTATGTGGGCGAAGACGTGGAAAACATCCTGCTTCGCCTGATCCAGAACGCGGATTACGATATTGAAAAAGCCCAGAGAGGCATTATTTATATCGATGAAATTGATAAGATCGCCAGAAAGTCGGAAAACGTTTCCATTACCCGGGACGTTTCCGGTGAAGGCGTGCAGCAGGCTCTGCTGAAAATCCTGGAAGGCACGACAGCCAATGTTCCGCCCCAGGGCGGGCGCAAGCACCCCCACCAGGAGTTCATCCAGATCGATACCACCAATATCCTGTTTATCTGCGGCGGCGCGTTTGCGGGTCTGGAGAGCATTATCAAAGAGCGTATCGACACCAAAGCCATGGGCTTTGGCGCGGACATCAAAAAGAAAACGGAACTGAAGGCGGAAGATTCCCTGTTTAAGCAGACGATGCCGGAAGACCTGATGAAGTTCGGCCTGATTCCCGAGTTCGCGGGACGTCTGCCGGTGATGGTTTCCCTGGACGCGCTGGACAAGGAAGCGCTGGTGCGGATTCTGAAGGAACCAAAGAATGCTTTAATCAAACAGTATCAGCATTTCCTGAGCATGGATAACGTGGAGCTTGTGTTTGAAGACGGCGCTCTGGTAGCCATCGCGGAAGAAGCATTGCGCCGGGAGACCGGCGCCCGCGGTCTGCGCGCCATTATCGAGGGAATCATGCGGGACGTAATGTACGAAGTTCCTTCCCGTACCGATGTGGTGAAATGCGTCGTAACCGAAGATACGGTACGGCGGCATGTGGAACCGCAGCTGATTGTTGCCTGACGGAGGATTTGAGTTGGATACCTTTTCCCGAATTTTGCCCCTGCTGCCCTTGCGCGGCATGGTCATCTTTCCCGGTATGGTGATGAATCTTGACATTGCCAGGGCGAGGTCGTTAAATGCCGTGAATGCGGCGATGCGGCACGGCAAAAAAATATTGATCGTTTCCCAGATAAAATCAGATAAAGAAGAACCGGAACTGGCAAATCTGTACCGGGTAGGCGTTGTGGCCGAAATCAGACAGATGCTGAAACTGCCGGGGGGCGCTGTGCGGATCCTGGTGGAAGGCCTGTACCGCGCGTCGGCTGACCGTGTGTCGGAAGACGCGGAAGGCGGCTGGGCTGCTTCCTTTACGGAACTGTCGGCACGGCCCCTGCGGGAAGAAGGGCTGGAACTGGAAACCCTGCGGCGCATGGTGATAGCCGAGTTTGAAAAGTGGGTGCTGCTGGGCAAAAAAATCAGTCCGGAGGTACTGCTTTCCTTCAAGGACAACCCGGATGCAGGCGTTGTGGCGGATACCATTGCCGGTTATCTGGACGTGAACCTGAAAACAAAACAGCTGCTTCTGGAAACGGTGTCTGTGAAATCCAGGCTGGAAAAACTGTACGAGATCCTGCATAAGGAAATGACGATTTCCGAACTGGAAAAAGACATTGCCCAGAAGGTGCATCAGAATATTGAACAAAACCAGAAAGAGTATTACCTGCGGGAGCAGATCAAGGTCATCAGCCAGGAACTGGGTGACGCCGAAGATGTTCACGCGGAAGCGGAAGAGTACCGGGAAAAAATAAAGGCGCTGCCCTTACCGGAAGAAGTGCTGAAAGGGCTGAACAAAGAGGTTGACCGTCTGTTCAAGATGCCCCCCATGATGGCGGAAAGCGCGGTGATCCGGAATTATCTGGATACGGTGCTGGATCTTCCCTGGGGAAAATATGACAAAAACGGTTTTGACATTAACAAGGCTGCCCGGATCCTGGATAAACACCATTACGGTCTGAAAAAAGTCAAGGAACGCATCTTGGAACACTTGGCGGTGCAAAAGCTGGCAAAGACCAACAAGGCGCCGATTTTATGCCTGGTAGGTCCTCCCGGCGTAGGCAAAACTTCCATGGCCGTGTCGATTGCGGAAGCCATCAACCGCAAGTTTACCCGGGTTTCCCTGGGCGGCGTGCGGGATGAGGCGGAAATCCGCGGGCATCGCCGTACTTACATCGGGGCCATGCCGGGACGCATCATCCACGGGATGCAGAAAGTCGGATGCCTGAATCCGCTGTTCCTGCTGGATGAAGTGGACAAGATGGCCAGTGATTTCCGGGGCGATCCTGCTTCGGCGCTGCTGGAAGCGCTGGATCCGGAGCAGAACCATGCCTTCAGCGATCATTTTATTGAATATCCCTTTGATTTGTCGTCTGTGTTCTGGATCGTAACGGCCAATACGTCGGAAACCATTCCTCCCGCCCTGCTGGACAGGCTGGAGGTCATTGAGTTATCCAGCTACACGGAAGATGAGAAACTGAATATCGCAAGGTTGCATCTGCTGCCGAAAGAGATGGAAGCCAACGGGCTGACCCGGGAAACGCTTTCCATTACGTCCGGCGCCATCCGGAAGATCATCCGGGATTA
>JAEEGK010023458.1_pt1 | contig 12865 bp, 9 predicted proteins | sample 8958771 | NCBI WGS metagenome assembly JAEEGK01 (sample SAMN16246547, study PRJNA631951) | gut metagenome | biome: gut microbiome; feature: rumen; material: SC-attached | host: Bos | place: Iran: Karaj | collected 2018-10 | reverse complement strand
TTAATTATATTTTCATAAAATAAATACTTAATTATAAAATTAAAATTAAAAATGGAATCAATACATCCAAATGACATTATAACAATGGATTTAAATTCTATTTCTTATTTAACTTTAAAAAATGGAAATATGGTACTAATTGATGATTCCGTTCCAGAAAAAGGGAATAAAGAAAAAATGAAGCTTCCAAAATCATCAAATTCTAATAAGAATGAATCAAAAAAAATTCAAAAAAATATCAAATTAGAAATTGTATCATCTTCTTCATTTTTTTTCAAAGGAATAAGAAAGAATAATAGTTATAATAATGAAAATGATAGGAGAAAATATGATTATAAAATATTTAATAAAATAATCAAAAATGAAAATTTTTCTATTAAAGGAATGAAAGTAAACTATTTTAATAGTAACAACAATAATATATTCGAAAAAGAAAAAGAAAATATTCCTACAAATAATATTAATAATCATTTTAATATGGATAAAACTTCAAAATTTTCATACAAAAACGAAAATAAAATGGATTCATATAGTCGTTCACAAATACCAAAAGAAAATGAGATACCTCATGTTAATTTTAAATTGAATAATAACAATGAAAATAATATACAATCAGAATATACCCAAAACAAATTAAATCCAAATATTAATACCAATATGAGTATTCCTATAACTAACAGTTATAACAACAACATCAATAATAATAACATTGATAACCAATTTAATTTAAATAGCAATAATAGTAATATTAATAATGATAGTAAGCGTAGAAATAAATCAAAAATTTTTGGATTTTTTGGAAAAGATAAAAAAGTAAGAATAAGTATTAATGCAGTATGTTCCTTAAATATAAAAGCGGAAGATAAATATAAAATTAATTTAATTAATCAATTTAATAATTTAGTTGATAGATTAAATGAGGAAAGGGAAAAAGACACTGTGACCAAATTACTCCAAACTGAAAAAGTTGATAAATATTCTAAATTTTATCCTTTATATAAAAATAAAACACATAATGATGTTATTAAAAAAAATTTTGAAATGATGAATCAAAACTATAATTTAAGTAATGATTTTGGTAGTGATATAAATAATAATTCGATCAAAAATAAAACTTTAAATAATTTTTATAAAAAAGAAAATATTATTGGATATAATAATTTTATGAATTCTAATAAAAATACAATACTTAATCAAAATATGAGAAAAGTTAATAGTCAATCTTCTAATGATATAGAAAAATTGAAAAATAAAATACAGCGATTATCTACAGGAATTGTTCGTCCTTCAAATAAGATTTTTAATATATAAATTTTTTTTAAATTTTTAATATTTTTTTATTTATTTTTATTCAATTAATTATATATTTAATATTTTAATTTTCAGGATTATCTATCATTTTTACAATATTATTCATTGATTTAAAATTTGAACTTGTAACTAACCATTCTCTAAAATATCCTTGTAAAGCAAAATGAAATGCTTTTTCTTGTTCTTCTTGAAATCCAGCATCTCTAATTAAATTTTTAATTTTTAAATAATTTTTATATTTTTTTTCAAGTGCTTCAACATAAATTTTAGGAGTTAATTTATAATTAAATTGTTCTTTATTTTCAAAAGGAACAACAATAGTAGAAAATTCTTCAGGAATAATTATTTTAATTTCTTTTTTATTATTTAAATTAATACCACAAGCATAATTTTTAATTCCTTGATGAGTAATTAAAATTCTAGAATTTTTTACTTGAGTATATAAATCAAAATAATTAACATTATGTGGACCTAAACTTAATCCTCTATTATCACCAAATAAAATTGGTTCACATACAGAATATAAATAAATATTTGAATCAATCATATTAGAAATTCTTGTGAAATTTGAAATAAATGTTACATTACATTTTTCACATTTATCTATTGTTATTATTTTATTTATTACTGCTATTACTATTGTACAATTTGTACAATGGGAAATTTTACAATTTATCATATATGTGTTTATATAAATGAAACTATCTTCACATTGAGTTATTAATATATTTTTATTTACAAAATCATTTTGATTTTTAATTGTTACACATTTTGAAAGATGTTTTAATTTAATATAATTACTTTTTTCACTTGGTTCATTTGATATTACATTTAATAAAAAATCTTTAACAATATTCATTTTTATTTTTGTTACAATAGGTAAATTATCAAAAAAATGAGTATAAGTAGAAAGAGTATTTTTTTTAATATTATTATTATTAAGATTATTATTATTTTTATTTCCTTCATCTTCAGTCATAAAAATAAATTTTAAAATATTAAATTCATTAACATTTAATGTTGTTTCAGTATTATGAATATCACTAGCAATAATTCTTAAAAGTAAATTTATATTATTTTTAATAAAATTAACATAAATTTGATATTCTAATCCTGCATTTTGATTTCTAAAAGAATTTGAACTTTTTCCTCTTGGAGAAGATAAAGGAGAAGAAAAATAAGTTGGACTTTTATCACCTTTATCAATATTTAAACTAGTTTTCATTCTTTGTGTATATGTTTGTAATACAAAAAATAATCCAAAAAATCTTACATCAACACTATTTTTATTATTTGATGATTCATATCTTGAATTAATATTATTTGTATATTCTGGATTATCTGAATCAAATATTTTATATGTTTTAAATAATATATTTGCTTCTGTCTCTGTTATTCCTATTTCTTTTGCTCTTTGAATCCATTCTTTTATATTTATTTTAAAGTCTATTTCACTTTTAAAATGAAGAGTACGAAATAATTGAATTATTGTATTATCATCTAATTTTACTCCTAATGGATATATTAAATGATCAAATAATTCAGGTCGAATGTATATTTGAATTTTTGGTTCTACTTTTTTCTGCATTTTTTTAAATTTTATTTAATTGGTATTTTTTTAAAAAAAATAAAAAAATTAAAATTAAAAATTTAATTTATTTTATAATTATTTAAAACTAATAAATTCTCAAAAAAATATTATTAAAAATCTAACTTTTGAAAAGGATCAATTTTATTTACAATTTTATTACAAAAAGAATTAATTTGCATTCCTAATTCTTCTTGTTCTCCTATTTTATTCCCATATTTTTGAATAAGATCTACTCCTTTATTATTAATAAAGAAAGAATCATTACTTTTAAAATCAAGAAAAGTATTATATAAATTTTTCATTTTTTCATCTCCTTTAATTTCATTTGCAAAATTATCTAATTCTACTTGATATGCATGTTTATTATTTAAAATATAATTAATATTTTCATCTCTTTTTCTTGTTTTATCATTTTTTATTTGTTCTCTTGTTACTTTATTAATTACTTCAACTGGTTCTGTTATATTATACATATCTAATAATGTATAATTATTTTGTAAAAGATTAATATTATTATTTTTTTGATTTTCGTTTTTTATTTCTTTTTTCTTTTTTAATTTTTCTTTTGGTTGAGATATTGATTTTGTTTTATGTATTATTTTAGATAAATAATTTTCATATTTTTTTTCTGAAAAAAATTTTATAAATTCATTTAAATTTGTATATGGAGTTATCATATTATTTTTCTCAACACTTTTTGATTTTTTTTTTTTATTTTCTTCCTTTTCAATTTTATCCATTTTAAATAAGAATTTACATCTTAATTCAAGTTCATTTAATGTTATTGTTGATTTTTTATTAAAATTATTAAAAAATGTATAATATAAACTACACCACATTGAAGAATTTTTATCTTGTTCTAATTCTTTACTTTTTTGATATATTCTTTTTGTATATTGAACATATTTATCATGTTTATATTTTAATTCTTCTAAAGTATTATTATTATCTGAATTTAAATTTATATTATTTCCTGGAATTTCATTTTCATTTAATTCAAATGATGAATCTGTTCCTATTGAATCTTCTGATGTTAATTCTGAATTTATTTCACTATTCATTTTTAATATTTAATAAATAAACTTAATTTATATTTATTCACATATTAAAAATTATATATGAATATTAAAAAAATTTAATTCTATGGAAATAACAATTTATTAAAATTTGTTATTAATAAAAAAAAAAGATTAATTAATTGATTAAAATTTTTGAATTTAAATCCAGATGAATATAAATAAAAATGACTTTTTGAATAATTATTCTTCTAGTTTAAATAATAAATGATAAATATAAAAAAGTATTAAAAATAATTAAAATAAGGTTAAATATATAAAATATAAAATATTAATTATATTTTATTTAATATTCATCAAATATTCAATTTATTAAATAGTTAACAAATGATACATTTATTATTATATATTATTTTTATTTCATCATCTTTTACATAATTTAAAAAAAAATAAAGAATAATCATAATTTTGTAATAATTTGAATTTTTAATACATAAAATCATTTTATCAATTAAAAAAAAATTTGTAAATATAAAACTAATTTTTTATTTAAATCAATTTTAAAATTTATAAATTAAAATGGATAGATTAATTGATATTGAAATAATAAATGAACAAGATTATTCTAAAAAAAAAATAAAATTTAAAAGATTTGGAACATATTATGAACTAGCAGAACAAATACAATATGAAGGAATAAATTTACCTGAATATTTTGATTTAATAATAGCAAATGGAGATAAATTAAAACCATCAGATACAGAAATATTAGATTTTAAAGACATACCAACTATTAAAGTAAGAGATGTTACTGAAAATGAGAGTACATCAATTGATTTTAATAATGTAGAATGTGGAAAACTAATAAATATTGAAGTAAGAAGAAAGGGAGATAAATGGAGAACAGTAACAAAAGGAATAAATTTATTTGGAGAATGTAAAAATGAAAAATGTGAAGCTTATAAATTAGAAGTTGTTCAAATGATTAAAGATTCAGTATTTGATGCTACTATAAATAATGGATTTATGGAATGTCCAATGTGTGGTTGTAAATGTAAATTGGATAATATTGGTTTTTATAATTGTTATTATAATTTTTATGGAAGTAAATTTGATGAAGAAACAGATGAAATTAAAAAATTTGGTATTAATATTCCTGATTTTAGTAATGCTGATATTTCTGAAGATAATATGGTTAATGTTAATGGGAAAGATTATAAAGTTTTTAAAACAAAAATTGGAAATGCTAGTTATTTTGATGGAAATAGTGGTAAAGTTAAATATATTAAATTGGTTTTCCAAGTTAAAAAGTTTGGAAGATCAAAAAAAAGAAATAAGTGAATTCATTAATTTTTTATTATAAATTATATATTTTTTAGAAAGTTAGAAATTGATATTTTATCTAAAACTTTTCTTTTTTTTTAATATAATTCATCAAAAAAATATTTTAATATAAATATATGTCATTATTTTTTTATGCAATATTTTTTTTATTTATATCATTATTCTTCTTCTTTTATGTAGGAATGAATCAAATAATTTTAACAAATGAACAAAATTTTGCTGTAGCTGATTATGAAGTTTTTCAAATAAAATTACAGTAAAAACAAAAAAGTAAAAAATGTTTAATTTTAAATTTAAGATATTTCTATTTTTACAAAGAAGATATTTAAAAAAAATTATTTATTATTGTTGAATTATTATAATTATATGATTTGAATAAAAGAATTAATTTAAATAAATCTTTGACACTTATTTATAAATTAAATTTTATTTTATTTTATTTAAACATACAAAATAAATAAAAAATTATATATAAAAAAATATGTTTTATTGAAATGTAGATATTCTTTCTTGTGAAATAATAGAAAAAATTTCAGGAATTTTTTGAACTGCAATATCAATTTCATTTTGTTTATATTTTTTATTGCTAAGCCATTCTTTTTTAATTCTATTTTTAACTTTTTCTTCATCAAATCTAATTTCATTTAAATCAGTAGTTTCATCAACAATATGATAAATATCTTTAAATAAATCAGCACCAAGAGATTTTTCTAATTGAATTTTTAATTCTTCAATTTTGCCAAAATCACTTTCATAATTAGGAGTAATTTTATTATTATTATCTTCATTATTTATATTATCAATTTCAATATCGTTTGGTATTTCAATTTTATCATTTTCAATTTCATTATTATTTATTTCAAGTATTGGATTATTTATTGTATTATGTTCTTCATTTATATTATCTTCTAAAATATTATTATCATTTGCATTTTTATCTAATTCAATAAAATATCTATTTTTATCATAATTATATTCATCTTCTTTTTTTTTTTTTAATTTTTCTTTTTCTTCATTATTCATAAAACTATTTAAATAATAATCAATTGGATTTGTATTTATTCTTTTAATTTTTACATTTTTATTATTTGAATTTTCATCATTTAAATCTAATTTTTTTTCTACAAAAATAACATTTGGAAAAAATTGTTTATGACTTTGATTAATAAAATCATGTTCTTTTTTACTTTGGGTTAAATTTTCATTTTCTTTATTATTATCAATATAATTATTAATATTATTATTATGAGTTGATGTGGAAAGTCTTTCTAATTCTTTTTTTCCTTTTTCCATTAATTCTCTTAATTTTTTTAAATCTTCTTCTGGACTTGTTATTATTTTTTTTTGTTTATCTTTTTCTTTTAAACGTTCTTTTTGTGTAGGAGTTTTTTTTATATTTAATGATTTTCTTTGTTTTGATATTTCATTTGAATCTGATTTTAAACGTTCTGATATTATATTTTCTTTATTATTATTATTTTTATTGTGATTATTATTATTTTTATTAAGATTTATATTTTTATTATTAATTAAATTGGTATTTTTATTATTGGAATTTTGATTATTTTTATTATTTGGTGATTGAATTGAAATTTTTTCTTCTTTTTGTTTTGATAATGGTCTTTTTGTAATTTGTTCTGAATTTGATATTTCTTTAACTTTATTATTATTATTCATATTAAGTTTAATTGATACTGGATTATCTTTTTTTATTGGAGAAATCAATTTAATTGCTTCTTTATTATAACTTTTATGAATATATTGATTCTGGATTTTGGATTGAGGAGAATTTTTTTCTTTTTCTTTTTCTTTTTCTTTATTATTTTTTTCATCACTTTTTGGTTCATTTTGTTTAATTTGAAATTTAATTTGAGGTTTATCATCTTTTTTTTCCTCCTTTTTTGGATTATTTATAAACTTTTTTATATTTTTATTAGTATTTTCTTTTTTTTCTTCTTTATTTAAAAATTTACTCAGATCTTTTTTTGCTAGATTAATATTATTATTATTTGTATTATTTTCTATTTTTTTATTATCATCTTTTTTGTTAATATTACTTTTAATATTAATGTTCTTATTATTTATATTACTTTTATTATTAATGTTAATATTATTGTTATTATTATTTTTTTTTAAATTATTATTATCAACATTTGATATATTTTTACTATTATTTGAATTCTTCTCTTTGCTATTATTATTATTTTTATTCTTAACATTATTATTATTATTTGTGGACTTATCATTGTTAGTATTATTATTATTATTATTATTTTTATTCTTAACATTATTATTAATATTTGTGTTCTTCTCATTGTTAGTATTATTATTATGGTTATTTATATTCTTAGCATTATTATTATTAATATTTGTGTTCTTATCATTGTTAGTATCATTATTATTATTAATATTTTGATTATTAGTATTATTCTGAATATTTTTTTTTTGAATTTTTCCCATATTATAATTATTAACAATAGTAACAGAAAAATCTTTATTATATTGATTTTCTTTTAAAAAATTTTTAATCCTATCTTTAATAAAAGTATTTCTCAAAATTTGATTAATATCAGGTCTTTTATCAGATGAAACATTTAACAACATACTAACTAAATTTCTTAAATCTCTACTATAAATATTAGGAGGAGGAGGATAATCTCCTTTCATAATTTTTAAAGTAAGCATAGGTAAAGAAACAGCATCAAAAGGCATTTTTAAACTCATCATTTCATAAAGTAAAACTCCAAGTGACCAAATATCACTTTTAAAAGAATAAGGTTTACTCATAACAATTTCAGGACTTAAATAATAAGGTGTCCCTATAATTGTACTTGCTTTCTTCCAAGTATTTTGTAAATTTTTTGCAACTCCAAAATCACCTAATTTAACTATACCCTTTTTAGTTAAAAAAATATTTTGAGATTTTAAATCTCTATGTATTATTTTTTTATCATGAATATGTTTTAATGCAAAACATATTTGAATGAAATAATCTAAAATTTCATTTTCAGGAAAATAATTATTTTTTTTTTGGTTTTTTATTTTTTCTGATAAATCACCTCCGTCTGCGTATTCTGTTACTAAGTTTAATGTTATTTCTGATTTTTTTTCTGTGAATACGTCATAAAATTTTATTATGTTTTGATGGTCTAGTTTTTGTAATATTTTTGATTCGTTTATTGTTTCTTCTTTTTCTTTGTCGTCTAATTTTGATAAATTTATTCTTTTTATTACACATAATTCTTTTAGTTTTAAATTTTGACAGAGATAAACTGTTCCAAAGGAACCTTTTCCTATTTGCTTTATTATTTTATATGTTTTTTCTGACATTTTTTATAAATTTTTTTTTTTTATTTTATTTTTTTATTTTATTTTTTATTATTATTTATTAGGTATATAAAACGAATTTATTTTTTTTATTTAACGTTCTTTTAATTATATAGAATATGAAATATGAATTATTTTTTATTTTTAAATGTAATTTTCAAAACATTGAAAATGTAAATCAAAAAAATATTAAAAATATTTAATATTTACATTTATTATATTGTAATGATTTTATAAGTATTTTTTTTTCAATATTTATCATCAAGAATTAATACTATTTACAAAAAATAATAATTTATATAAAAATAAAAATATCATATCTAAAATAAACAAAAAAAAAATTTAATATTTTAAAAAGAAAATTATCATTCCTCATTATTAATTAAAAATTAAATAAAATTTCAACTATTAACAAAAATAAAAAATAAATATAAATATAAATAATCTTATAAAAAAATGAAAAAACTAATTTTTTTCTTTTTAATTTCCTACATAATTACACAAACAATCAACGATTATCAAACAACAGCATATTATGATTTTGATTGGATTGATGAAGATAGTTATGATTTTGAACTTACATTCAATCAAAGTGTTCCTAATACAGTGAAAGTAGCACTTGTAAATGGAACAGATATATGTAATGCAACATGTACTTCAAGTGATAAAAAGGTTTCTTGTACTCTTAAATCAACTGAATGCCCAGCTGAAAAAGATAATCCTGGATATAAATTTTATTATGCTGTTTATTATAATTTAACACAAGGAAATATTAATATAACTGGAGGTAATGGATTATCTGCTGGAGTTACTATTTCTGTTTGTAGTGGATATTATATTAAATATTCTTTAGCTTTGCTAATTTTGATTCTTTTTTAATTTTAATTTTTTTCCTAATATTTCTTTGGTATTAAATAAATTCATTTAATCATAAATTTTATTATTTTTTTTATCTTTGAAAAAGAATATTTATATTATAATTTTGTTTTTTAATTTTATTTTTTTGAGAATTTTTTAATAATGTTTATAAACTTAAATCATAATTGATTTCAATAAATAAAATATGAAATTGCTATAAATTTTTATACTACCCAATATAAAAAAATAAAAAAAAAAATAATAATTGTTTAAAATTAATTCTATAATTAAAAGAAAAAAAATTTACTTTTATTTCCTTTAATAAAACTAAATATTTTTCAATATAAAATTGAATTATTCATTTTAAATTTATAAATATAAAATATATTATAAAGATTTGAATATTAAATTCATAAAATAATGCCTTGAATAAAAAGAATTTGAATTAAATTATTATGACTAATTTTTAAATAGTGAAATAGATATTTATTTTTTTAAATTAGTTTAATTTTAGCATAAAAAATGGAGATAATTTTAATTAATGATAATAAAAAATTGAAGTATTGTGAATAGATAAAAGTTGATGAAACACAATTGTCATTAAATTGAATTTTAAAAATATTATTTGATATCATTAAAATATTATAAATATCAACTTTTTATTGAATTTATTAAACTTTATTCAATAAATAATTTATAATTTTTTGACAATTAATTTTATTATTCAAAAATAACTAAAATTCCATATTATAATTAATATTGAATAATATAAAAAAATAAAATAATTTATCAAATTTACTTACAACCTATTCACCATTTAAAAAAAATAATTTACAAAATTCCTAAAAAAATTAATTAAAAAAATAAAAAAAATAAAACATTAAATTAACAAAAAAAAAAAAAATTAAAATCCAATTCTATAAAATCTCAAAAAACCGCATAAAAATTTATACAAAGAAAAAAAAAAAAAAAAAAAAAAAAATGGAAAAACCCAAAAAAAAAAACATAAACATAGTTCGTCACGGTGAGACAGATTTCAACACAGATCCAGTCCCCCGAGTTCGTGGTCGTGTAGATGTTCCCTTAAACGAAATAGGAGTCCAACATGCAAAAGAAGCAGGAGAATTTTTAAAAAATGAAAAGAACATAGGTAAAATATACTATTCAAGTATACCACGTGCAAAACAAACAGCAGAATTAATAGCACAACAACAAACAAAACCAGTTGAATTAATAGAAGAACCATTAGTAATTGATATAACTTGGGGTGATTGGGAAGGTAAAACTTATAAAGAAGCTTTTGGAAATGAAGATGGTGGTGATTATACTTATGCTCCTGATAAATTAATGATTCCTAATGGAGAAACTTTTTATGGTGTTATGGATCGTTTAAGAAAATTTTTGGAAAAATTTTGGAAAAGTGATGAAGAAATTTGTACTATTGTTTCTCATGGTGCTGTACTTTATAATCTTGGATTAATTATTACTCAAGCTCCTCTTTGTAAATGGAGAACTATGGGAATGAATAGTTGTGGTGTTTCTGGAATTAAAATGAAAGGAGTTAATGATTTTACTATTGATTTTTGGAATGCTCATCATTTTTTAAGTAAGAAGAAATAAGGTTTTTTATTATTTTTTTTTTTTAATTATTTTTTTTATCTTTTTTTATTATTTAAAGTTGGAAAGAAGAATTTTTATTTTTAGTTCTTTTTTTATTTTTTAAATGAAATTTAAAGGGATATATAATTGTTATTTTTTTGTTATTTTTGAAATAAATTATTATCACTTTTTTTTAAAAGTAAAAAAATATATAAATTTAATGTTAGTAATAAATTCTTTTTCGTTTAATTTAAAATATTACAATATGAATATCAATAACATTTATTAAAATAAATGTTTCTGATTAATTAAGAAGTCCTATTATTTTATCAATGAATCTATTATTTTATAGTATAGAGAAGATAATTTAAAATTTGAAAAAAAAAAAAAAATAAAATAATTAACGAGATTAATTAATTTTTTTTATTTTTTAATATATGTTTATAAAAGCAAAAGAAAAATATAAATCTTTATTTAAACTAAAAACTAAAAATTTATGATTAAAATTTTTTAATTTGAAAAACCAATTCAATATAAGTAATATCTGATTTGCTTATATCAAAAGTACTAAATTTTCCTTTATTAGTTTTTTTAATTTCATAATTTTCCCCATTAATTCTAATATATTTATTGTCAAAAATTTGTACATTTTTAAAATCTTCAATTTTTTTCCCAAAACTCACAATTTGATTTTCTTTAACTTTTTTTCCATATTCATTAAAATAACAATTATAAAAAGCAATATTTTTAATATCAATTCTAGAATGACATTCTGGACATTTCATTATTCCTTTATTTTGATTCATATTATAATTATCTTCTTTAATATGAGAAATAACCATTTTATTATTAGCATTACATTTTTTATTATCACATTCACCAATTAAATTTATTCCTGGATTTAAAGTTAAATAATTTGGAACATAATCATTGCAGAGAATTTCTTCTTCAATCATATTTTCTGGAGATATATCTGCAAAATTTATTGCATAATTTTCTTGTTTTGAAATATCTCTTAATATTATTGAATCATTATCTGAAAATTGCAAATAATTATCTTTTAATTCTGAATCATCTCGAATTAATTGGATTTTTTTAGGGATTTTTATTTTTTCCTTTTCTAGTCTTTTTATAAAATTTGAATAGTATTCTCCTTGTTTTGGAAAATCAATGGATAAGTTTATATCATCTCTTTCAATATAAATATTAATTTTTATCATTTATTTATTTATTTATTTTCAATTAAAAGTTTTATTTATCATTTTTTTTAATTTCAATTTATTATATATTATCATTTTATCTCTAATAATAAAAATTAAGCAATTTGAATTATAAGTATTTATTTTAATCCAATTATTCCTTATTTATTATCCTAAAAAAAATTTATATTAGTTTTTGAAAACATAATAATAAATTAAAATTAATAATTCCTATTTTTGAAATATCAAATATTTTTAAGAAATTTAATATCAATTATAATATTAAAATAATTAAATTTATTAAAATATTTGATTATTTATTAAAAATAAAAAATAAATAATATCACTTCAACAATAAAATATTGAATTAATTGAAATTAAAAAAATAAAATTGATTTTTTTTTTATGAGATATAACATGATAAACATTTTTATTTGCTTACTTCTTTAATTTTGTTTTTCATTTATACTTAATAAAAATCATAAGAATAATAATTATATTATTTTTAGAATATAATAAAAACAAATAAAATTAGAAAAAATGAATTATTGTTTTAAGAAGTGATTTTTAATAAATCAATTTTTGAAAATAAAGAAAAAGTCCTTTATATAACTCCTTTA
>JAEEGK010023457.1_pt1 | contig 12865 bp, 8 predicted proteins | sample 8958771 | NCBI WGS metagenome assembly JAEEGK01 (sample SAMN16246547, study PRJNA631951) | gut metagenome | biome: gut microbiome; feature: rumen; material: SC-attached | host: Bos | place: Iran: Karaj | collected 2018-10 | reverse complement strand
GAATTATGGGGGTTTGGGGTTTGGGGTTGGGGGTTTGGGGTTTGGGTTTTGGGGTTTGGGCCCAATCCCCAATAAAAAAATGAAATATTAGTATATTATATTTCTTTATATTTATTTTATAATATATTTATTTTTTAATTTTTATTATTTATTATTATATTATGAACTATATCTAATACTTGAATTTAACATATTTACTTTTTCATTTTCTTGATTTGTTTCATATTCCAATTCACTTTTTACTATTTCTTTTTCTTTTAATTTTAATTTTAATTGATCTATTTGACTTTTTGTTAATCCATTTTCATATTTTAAATTCTCTAATATTCCAACTTGAATATAATTATATAATTCATTATTTTCCTTGACCAATGCTCTACATTTATCAATTAATCTTTTAAAATTGGGATTAGTTTGATTAGTTTGAATTTGTTCAAATTCATGTAATTTTTCCTGTAAAATTTCATCTTTCTCTTTAATCATTTTTTTAATTGTTTCAAACTCACTATTAATTAACGGGTCAATATATAAATTATTTTTATTTTCATTTTCTTTTTTATCTTTGTCTTCCGTTTCTGGACTTATTTCTTCATCAAAAATTATTTCACTGTCCTTTTTAAGTAAGGATTTTATTTCTTTTTTTAATTTAAAAATTTCATTGTCTTTTAATTTTAAGTGTATTTTAAATGCCTTTTCACGTTTTTCGAATTCTTTAATTTCATCTCTTAAATTTTCAATGGTTTTCATTTGATTGTTTTTTCTACTTTCATCATATTTTTCCCATTTTTTTCCATCATTTTGCATTTAATAAAATTAAAAATATATGCTATAAATTTAAATTGTTTTATTGTATTGATTTATAATTTAAAAAATTTTTATTTTGAATCAATAAAAAAATCTGTTTTTTAAATAATAAGATTGAAGAGAATAAAAGATGTTTCATTAAATAAATCATTATCAAATAATATAAAAAAATAGTTAATTATATAAAATTAATTTATTGAGATTATTTAATTTATTTGAATTTCCTTTCAGGTAATTTAACTATTTCTTTTTTATTTATTATTTTAATTTATTTATTTGGTTATTTTATTAGGTTCTTTAAAATTCTAAAGATAAAATACATTAAGCAATTTCATTAAAATTTTTTTTTATGGAATTACTTAGATTTTTTTCTATCAAATTCTGATGGTTTTTGGATTGGAAGTTTTTATAGACTTCTTTTTTTATTTTTACTATCTGGATTATTATTATATATAAAAGAGATGTCTAAAAAATCATTATATAAATATTGGATATGTTTTATTATTATTAATTCTGTGATAAAATATATTAAAATTGGATTTTTTACAATAATTAAAGTAATATAAGATAAATAATATATTAAAAATTTATATATATGTTATGTTGTATTGTTCATATTTTATTCAAAAGAATATAAGTTTTTTAATAATGTTTATTTATATTTTTTTTAATTATTAATAAAAAATATAACATGACAAGAACTAATAAATTAAAACAAGCTGATGAAGATTGGTTTAAAACTTTAGATAAAAATTATGAAAATGTTCATTTTAAATACAAAAATTTAGATAAAAAGAAAATTGGAATTGCAAAAGAAACATATGTTTTATCCTTGATAGAATATTCCAATGATAAAAAAAAATTTAATATAATAAAAGAACAAATGAATAAACAAGAGTCAATAGAGGAATACAAATTAAAAAATAAAAAAACTGAAAAACAAAAAGATTTTATTTTTCCAAATTTAAATATTTTAAATTATAAAACATATAAGCCTCAAACTTCATATATTTCAAATGTAGAAAATGAAGCAATAACAGTTTTATTAGGTAAACTTGATAAAAAAAATAAAAGAAAAATAAGAAATCAATTTATACATAGAAAAGTGATTCCACAAGAATTTTATTTAAGTAAATCAAATTTTGCAAATTATACAAATTATAATAATACTATTTCAACAGATGTTGAAAATAATAAAAATAAAAGCTCAAGACAATATCATAGACCTAATATTTATTATAAGTATTCTTTAAACAATAATTTATATAAAGTTTTACAAGATATTTCAAAAGAAGAAAATCTTTTATTAAAAACAAGTAATAATTTAATAAATGATTTAAACAAAAAGAATCTTAAAAGTAAACCTCAAAATATTCAAGTAAATAAATTTAATAAAAGAATTTATGGAAATTATCAATCTGATCCTTTTATTGATAAAATGTATTTTAAAGGGAAAAAAAATTTCTTTAATTCTGCAAAGGAAAAAATGTATAATTTTTATGTAAAAAAAATGAATAATCCAAATAATAAAGAAATGAAATTGGTTTCTTCAAGAAGAAATTCAGAAGAATTTGAAGATTAAATAATTTAAATAATTATTCACAACGATAAAATAAAATATTTAAACAAAATAGAAGAAGTGAAATATTTTTTTAATTAACTTTATAAAAAAAGAAATTTAATAAAATTCTCAATTTTTTATAAAAAAATTATATTATTTCAATTAAAAATTCTTAATTAATTAAATTTTTTTTCAATTATTTGATTGTAAAATTGATAATCACATTTACAGCATAAATCAAACCCATCATTAATAATAAAAAAACATTTGTCCCTAAAATTTAATGTAATTTTGAAGATCTAAATATTGTCCTTTTAATCTACTTATATTTAAAAACATTCAAGAAAAATGATTAATTCAGAAAAAATGGTTTATAAATTTTTATTAAATTAATTCTTTTAAAATATTGTATTATTAAAAATATAAATTAATTAATAAATAAACATATAATGATTGACAAAAAAAATAATAAAGAAAACTTCATATAAATCTTTATATAATACTTAAAAAATATATAAATCAACCTTAAAAAAAATATATATACATCAAAAAAAATGAAAAGATTGATAATTCTAACATTACTTTCTTTATATACATCAAAAAGTGATGAAAATAATCCAAAAATAAAACTAAATACATATTATACTCAAGACAAGACTTTTGTTCAAAATCCATTTCATCAATTTCACAAAAGAACAGCATTACTAACAGCAGGAGGAATATCAAATTACAATTCATTAACAATAGGATGGGGAACAATTGGAGTTTTATGGCAAAGACCAGTAATGTATGTATATGTAAAACCAGAAAGATACTCATTTAAATTTATGGAAGAAAATGAATATTTCACTGTTTCTTTTTATGGAAAAAAACATAGAAAGCAAATGGGACTTTTTGGAAGTAAAAGTGGAAGAGATATGAATAAAGCCAAAGAAGCTAATTTCCATCCTTATGAAGTCAAAGGAACTGTTACTTATGAAGAAGCTGAAGAAACTTATGTTTTAAAAAAAATTTATAGCCATAAAATTCAGTTAGATAAAATTCCAGAAGAAATTCAAAAAGAATATGAAAGTAAAATTTTTTATCCTACTAATATCCCACATACTGAATATATTGGGCTAATTGTTGATTATATTAAAAAAGGGAAATAAAATATATTTCTATTTTTAAAAATTTTATTTAAGGTTATTTTTTTGAAATATTATTTTAAAATTATTAATATGATAAAAATTTAAAGATAATTTAAAAAAGAAAAATAAAAAGAAGGATGAATTAAAAAACTTCATTGCTTAGATAATATTTTGAAAAAAATAGAATTATAAAAATTTTTGTTTAGATTAATTATCAAATTATTTAAACGTTAGTATTTATATTGTTGTTAAATCTTTTTTAAAATAGTAATAATTATACAATCTTATAAATTATTTATTTCTTTATTTTATATATTTTTTTCTTAATCAAATTTTAATTGATTATTATCATAAATTTCATTATTTTGTTTTTTCATAGCATAAATAGAAGGTTTAAACAATAAAATTTTTCTTTTTTGATTTTTATATTCAAAATTATTTTCATTTAACTTTAATAACTGAAAAATAAAAGGTACAATTCCAAAATTAATAAAATAAAATATAAAATACTTAAAGCAATTAACAAGGAAATTGAATTCATAAGTAACATATTCAATTTGAGAGAAAGAATATAGAATACTAAAGGAAAAAATAAGTGTAATAATAATTTTAATAAAGCAAAAAAATAAGTTGGAATTCCACCATTTACTAATATTATATTCAACAGTAAAACAAGCTCCCCAAAAAGCACCAATGATTCCAAGTGAATAAGAAATATTTCTAAAAGTTTTCTGTAAACCTAATTCTTCTTTGCTTTGTTGAGAACATTTATTTGAATTTGCAATTTTATCTTCTACATCACTTAAATTACTATTTTCAGTTATAAAAAAATACGATACTACTGCTAAAAATTCCATTCCAATCACATATAAAAATATTCTTATTTTATATTTTCTTGCTTTGAAAATATTTTTTAATTTCTTTGTCAAATTTCTTTGAATTATATTATCAAAATCTATTATTATTGTTATTGAAAATAAAGTTAGACAAAAAGTATAAATAATTTCAAATATAAAATGAAGTTTATAAAATAGATAAATTAAACTAGAAATGACAAAAATAAAAAAATAAATGGAAAAAAGAATAATTTTAGAAAAAGTAGAATAATAATTTTTATTTTTTTCTTTATGAAAAGCACTTTTAAAAGAGACAAAAGTATATAAATAAAAAAAAGAGAAAATAAAAAAAGATCCACTTGGATTTGAGTAAGAAGTAGAACAAATTTGAATATCTTCATTTAATAACCAATTTGGTCTTTTTCCTTGAATTAAACATTTTAATAATACTCCAAAATAATAAAATATTTGCATTACTATTGTTATTTTTAATCCTACTATTGGATGAAATAAAACATATATTGTACAAGTATATATCATTATTGATTCTCTGTCAATTAATGTTTTTTCAATAAAATTTGAAATTTTCAATATTATTGAATTTTTAAATAATTTATTTGTTATTGAAGGAAAAAAATGTTCTATTTCAATTTTCGATAATTTTTTTTCTAATATCATTTCCATTGGAATATATATAAATGCTAATGCTATTATTGATATTCTCATAATTAATAAATTTTTTGATTTTGTATTTATATTTATTTTATTTTCTTTTATGCTACTTTCATTTTGAATTAATGAATTTGAATATAAAATATGATTTCCAATTTCATATTCTTCATCTTTTAAAAATTCATTTGATTTATTGTTTTCATTTCTTTCATTCATTTTAAGAAATTAATAATTTAAAAATTTTATTTTTTGTAAAAAAAATTCAAATCAAATTAAAAATAATAAAATAAATATTAAAATTATTTTATTTATATTTAAATATTAATTTTCATTATACAATTGGTAAGCTTCAATGTCTTGAACAAGAAAATATTTTTTTCCTTCAGTTAATCTATGACTTATACAAGAACTATTTCCAAAAGAATTAGGAAAATTACTGATTGCAGAAGAATTATTATCAAAACAATTATTATAAAGAAATATATCATTTTCTCCAAAACAAAAAAATATTTCTTTATAAAACCAATAAGGTTTTTTTCCTTCTTTAATTTTATAAACTTCATCATGATTTAAAGAAAATAAAAAAGCAAAATTATCTTGAGTAAAATTTTTAGAAATTTTTTTCTTAAAAAATCCTCCAAAAACAATTTCTTCTGATATTTTAACTAATATTAAAACATTAGATTTGCCTATAATTTCCTTAGTGAAATTTTCTCCATTTTTTTCATCATAACTTGATTTATAAATTTGTTTAAAAATTGGATGATAATCTGAAGAAGAATAAATATTATTTTTAACATATAATATTATTTTTTCTATTTGTGATTTATTTAGAAGAATTGCAGAAATTGCCAATGTATTCAAATGTGAATATTCTATTGTTAAATAATTTAATAATTTCATTTTTTCTTTATGTTCTAATATTTTTCTTAAAAATTGTGTAGTTAAATTATCATATTTATCATTAACTAATATAATTTCTTTTTTATAATTAGAAATATTATTTGATATTATTTTTATTTTTTCTTCTATATTTTCTAACAAATATTTTTTATTTTTATATTCATTGTTATAAAGTGTTTTTTCTTTTTTCTGGGATTCAATTATATTTGATAAAGAATATAAAGATAAAAATGATAAAATAAATAAGATAAATAATATTATATTAAGACATTTTGGAAAAGAGAAATGTTTCTTTTTATATTTTATCACCAATTTATCTGAAGATGATAAAATAGGTTTTTCTTTTTCATACATTAAAATAATAATATATAAAAAAAAAATAAATTAAAAATAAATTCATTAATCATATTAATGGGAAACACGATTTTTCAATGTAAATGTTGTGATAGAAATAAATGGAATAAAGATGAAGAAAAAAATGAAATTAGAAAGGAAAAAAATGAAAATAATTATTTGACTGCAAATGATTTAAGAATAATAATAAAAAATGGATTTTCAAAACAAAATTATGATGAAAAATCAAATGGATTGAAAGATGATTCATTAAATCTAGATTTCCAAAATAAAAATAATAATGAAAATCTAATTCCAAAAGATGAATATTCAAAATATATGTTTGAAAATATAAATGATATTCGTCAAAATCCAAAAAATTATATAGATTTAATAAAAAAAGCCAAAAAGAATATATTAATAAAAAAGAATGGTAGAATAATATATAATTCAAAATTAAAAGTTTCTTTATTTAAAGGAGAAGAAGCTTTTGATGATGCAATTAAAGATTTAAAAAATTCAAAAAAAACAAATAAATTAATTTTTTCACCTGAAATTACAATTGAACCTTCAGATAATGAAGAAGATTTAAAATCTAAAGATTATTTAAGAAAAAAAGCATCTGAAAATAAAAATATTAAAGGTTTTTGGAAAGATATTATTTTTGATTCAGAAATTGCTTTTATTTTAATGATTGTAGATGATGAAAAAAAATTTCCTGGAAAAAAAAGAAAAAGTTTATTAGATCCTAATATGAAATATATTGGTATTTCTTCAAAAAAAATTGGAAACAATTTTTGTTGTTATTTTACTTTGAGTGATTCTATTGTTTAGATTATATTTTTTTTACATATATAAATAAAAAAATATATATATATAAAAAAAATATATATAAAAGGATTTATAAATTTAATATAAGTTATTTAATTTGTAAATATTTAAAAAATATAATAATATATAATAATTACATGAATTAAAAATAATATAAATAAAGAGAGATAAATAAGTGTTTATAAATTAAAATGTTTCTTAATATTTTTAATTTCTTTTGTTTTTATTTTTCATTATTTTTTCTAATCTCATTTCTTATTGCTCTATAAAATTGTCATATTTCTCTACTTTTTTTAAACGATTTGTTGATAAATTTTCTACCTATACTACTTTCTATTTTGTTCTATCTTCTATATTTCTCTTTGAAGGTTTATTATCGTTTTTGTTTGTGAATTCATTTTCTCTTATTTCAATTACTATAGATAATTAATTATTTATTGCAAAAATGTTTGCTACATAAGGAAAAAAATAAATACAATTATTGATATATGAATAAATATGAATTTAATCTTCTCCAAAATATCAAAATAATATAACCTTAATTAACCTTAAAGAGATTCCTCTTTAATAAACAATAGGAAAAAAAATCAAAAAAAAATTTGCGGTCTAAAAGAAAATAATAGAAAAAATTTTTTATTGATTAATATTAAAATATTTAATATTATGAATATTATTTTTAATTAGTTAGTTTTAAATATCTTTAAATAAATAATTCAAATTCCTTATTTCAAAAAATTAAAGAATTAAAAAAAATTATCAAAAAAAATAATTATAACCCTAAATAAAAATAACAAAATAAAAAAAATAAAATCTAAAAGCTGAAAAAAAAAAAAAATCATATAAAAAAAATGTCTTTCAAAGATGGACTCTTAATAGAAGCGAATAAATTTCGTACAAACCCCAAATCAATAGAACAACGTGTACAAACTTTTCGTTTAGGATTATCACGTCTTCGTGCACGTGATCCTTTCCTTTTAGAAATTGATGCCTTCATTTCCTCATTAAACGACATAAAGCCAATGCCCCCATTAAAACTAAATGAAGTATTATCAAAAGCAGCAGAAAAGCAAGTAGAAGTATTTTCTCGTGATGAAGATTCATACAATTCATATGTTTCAGGAGAAAATTTAAGAGGATTAATTCCTGATTCCTACATAAGTCAAAATTGTGCTTTAATAGCAAATTCAGCTGATGAACCAGCTACCATAATAAATCAGATTTTATTGAATAAATTAGATAAATTTAAAATTGGAAGAATTTTCTTAACAAATCCAAGATATACTCAAATTGGAATTGGACACTTAAATAAAGACGATGAAAATTTTGTCGTTGTTATTTTAGCTCAATCAGAAGCCAAGAAAAGAAAAGCAATTCCACTTCCTGAAGGTGATTTAACAGAATTGAAACATGCTTTTGATTTATTTGATTTTGAAAAACAAGGTGAAATTTGTCCTAGAGATATTGTTGATACAATGGAAAGTTTAGGTTTTGACAAAAAAAATCCTGAATTATATGATATTATGGTTGAATTAGATGTTCCTGAAAATGACACTGTTGATTTTTCACTTTTTGCAAATCATATTGTTAATGCTTGCCGAGATAAAGAAAGTGATGATGGTTTAAGAGTTATTTTCGAATTATTTGTTGACGATCATACTAATGATACTATGAGTTCTCTTTATTTAAAAAGAATTATTCAGGAATTAGATGAAAAAGAAGGTTTGAAAACTATTAATGGGTTAATGAGTGAAAAAGGAGGTGTTAATGCTAAATTAAGCTTTCCTGAATTTGTCGATTATATGAGGAATAATTATAATGCTGAAGAAATTAATCAAAAAGTTCAAAATGTTAAAAAGTATAAAAATATTCAGTTAAGTCCTAGTGTTAGTTCTAGCAGTGGAGGAAGTAAAAAATGGAGAAAGAAGTAAAATTAGATTCTCTTTTTATTTTTTTCTTCTTTTGGGTTTTTGGATAAGTTTAATGAATTTTTTATTATTTTTTATTTAAAAATTTCTTGGATTTTTTTTATTTTTTTATTTTTTTTTAGGAATATTTATTTATTTGATTTTAAAAATCTAAAAATATAATAAAACATTAATTTATAACTAGAAAAAGAAATGTTAATCACTTAATTATTACTTTAAATAACCTTTAATTTATCTAATTATAATTTTTTCTTTTATTTTTTCTTTAAAATATCTGAATAATTTTTTAATGTTTTCAAAATCATAATCTCTAATATTATTTTTAGTTTTATTATTATTAAAAAAAATTCTAAAATAAGGTAACAATTTTTCAAACTTTTTTCAATGAATTAAATTATCACAAAGTGATTAATTTTTTGAATCTTAATTCACAAAATTTTTGCTCAATATATATTTTTTTTCTTTGAATTGGAAAAATTATTGATGGAATAATATTTTCAAATTTATATTATAATAAATAATTATAAATATATGTCATCTTAGATAATTCAAACATTTTTTTATAAATTATCTCTCACTCTAAGCATTCTTTTTTTTAATATTTAAAACAAAGTAAAAAAGGAAATGAAGTTATGAATATTAAAAATTCTAATAATAAATAAAAAAAATGATGCTAAAAAAAATTAAAATATAATATAAAATTAATACTGGATATCTTAATTCTCTATATAACATCCAAATTATAAATATCAATTTAATTAATCGAATATAAAAATAAAAAAAATGAATAAATCACTTTTCTTAATATTCCTTCTGTTAGTTTCAGATATTCAAACAATCAAAACCCTTTTTGAAAATGAAAAAGAAAAGAGAGATTTAAAAGAAGCAGAAGCAGAAGATTACTTAGATTATTCTTTCTATGAAGAACGTTTAAAATTTAAACCAACAATTCCAAATTTATTAAAAGATTTAAATAAAATACAAATAACTGACGGGGAAAAAGTAGAACCTCCAGCATTTCAAAAAGAAATTCAAGAAAAATTTAAAAATATATATGGTCAACCAATGTCAGTCATTAGTGAAGGTTCATGTGGAGATATTCACAGAAAATTAAGAGTTGGTATAATTTTAAGTGGTGCCAATGCTCCTGGTGGTCATAATGTTATTGCTGGATTATATGATGCTTTAAAGGAAGCAAATAATGAAAATGTTCTTATTGGTTTTAAAGGTGGAGCACAAGGAATTCTTGATAAGGATTGTATTGAAGTTGATGATGAATTAATGAATAAGTATAGAAATACTGGAGGATCTGATATGTTAGGTTCTGGAAGAACTAAAATTGAAACTCCTTCTCAATTAGATCAAGCTTTTAATGTTATAAATGAACTTCATATAGATGCTGTTGTTGTTGTTGGAGGTGATGATTCTAATACTAATGCTGCATTATTAGCTGAATTTTTTAAAAGTAAAGGAAGTGATGTTACTTTTGTTGGTGTTCCTAAAACTATTGATGGAGATTTAAAAAATGAATATATTGAAACTTCTTTTGGTTTTGATACAGCTACTAAAACATATGCTGAATTAGTAGGAAATATTCAAAGAGATGCTGTTTCTTCTAGAAAATATTGGCATTTCGTTAAAATTATGGGTAGATTTGCATCTCATGTTGCTTTAGAAGTTGCTTTAAGAACACAACCTACTTGGACACTTCTTACAGAAGAAATTAAAGAAAAAAAATTCACTCTTACTCAAGTAGCTGGTCAAATTGCTGATTTAGTAGAATTAAGGGCAAAAAGAGGATTTAATTTTGGAGTAGTACTTGTTCCAGAAGGTTTACTTGAATTTATTCCTGAAATAAAAGATTTAATTCAAGAAATAAATGAGTTACTTGAAAAAAAAAAAGAACAATATTCAAAAATAAAAAGCTGGAATTCCAAAATGGAATTTGTCCTTTCCAACATTTCTATGAAAGCAGGACAAACTTTTCAAACTCTTCCTGAAAATATAGCCAGTCAACTACTTTTAGACAGGGATCCCGAAGGCAATATAAATCTTTCAGCAATTGAGACAGAAAAATTATTATCAGATATAGTAAATATAATACTATCCCAAAGAAAGAGCAAAGCACAATTTAATCCAGTACATCATTTCTTTGGATATGAAGGAAGATGTGGATTTCCAAGTAATTTTGATGCAAATTATTGTTATGCATTAGGAAGAACAGCAATGATTCTTTCAGCATTAAAAAAAACAGGACAAATGGCAATTATATCTAATTTAAATGCTAATGCTGAAGAATGGAAAGCAGGTGGATTGCCTTTAACTAGTATGATGAATATGGAAAAAAGGGGTAAAAATACGATACCTGTTATTCAAAGGTCTTTTGTTGATTTAAATGGTACTCCTTTTAAATATTATGAAAAAAAAAGAGATTTTTGGGCAAGAGTTGATAAAATGTTTTCTTTCCCTGGAGCTCTTCAATATTATGGTCCTAAATCTATTTGTGACCAACCTCCTGTCACTCTTACTCTAGAACATTTAGGGTAAATTATTCTGTGAGTTTATTTTTTTTGGATATTAATTTATTTAATTTTCATATTTCAAATTTAGCTCTTTGTTAGTTTTTTTATTCTTAATTTTAATTTTGAGCAACAATTATTTTTTAATAATCAATCTAATACAATAATACATAAACTTTTAAATTTTATTTTTCTTTGTTGAATATATTTATTGATATTATCAATTAATTAATAAATGACAATATTTTTAAATTTATTCACTAATATTTGAGTTAAGATAGAATATTATTATCATTATATTTATTAAAATATAAATTTTTTTTATCGTTCCCAATTTATAAATAAATAAATTAAAAAAAATATATAATTCGTACTTTCATAAAATTATTAATATTTCTTTAATATATGAAAAAAGTAATTAAAAATAAATAATATTAATCATTTAAATATGATGATATCACAGTATACATCCATCTTAAAAAATCATAAATATTCAAAATTAAAAAATTAAAAATAAATAAAAAAATCAAAACAATGAAAAAAACCATTTTCCTAATATTTCTAGTTTTAATTTCAAACATAAACACGCATCTAACTCGTTTCCAAGAAATGAAACAACTTCGAGCCCTAAAACAAGCCCAAAATTTTTTAGAGAACTTGACTCCCTTATTCCAAGATCGTTTAAACTATAAACCGATAATTCCAAACATAATCAAAGATTTAGACAAAATTAAAATCGAAAATGGTCCCAGAACAGACCCACCATCAGATCAGAAGGAATTGAAAAGACTTTTCAAAAATATATATGGTCAACCAGTATCTGAAATTACAGAAGGAAATGATCCAGATATTCATAGAAAATTAAGAGTTGGTGTAATTTTAAGTGGTGGTAATGCTCCTGGTGGTCATAATGTTATTGCTGGATTATATGATGCTTTAAAGGAAGCAAATAAGGAAAGTGTTCTTATTGGTTTTAAAGGTGGAGCACAAGGAATTCTTGATAATGATTATATTCAAATTGATGATGAATTAATGAATATGTATAGAAATACTGGAGGATTTGATATGTTAGGCTCTGGAAGAACTAAAATTGAAACTCCTTCTCAAATGGATCAAGCTTTTCATGTTATAAATGAACTTCATATAGATGCTGTTGTTGTTGTTGGAGGTGATGATTCTAATACTAATGCTGCATTATTAGCTGAATTTTTTAAAAGTAAAGATAGTGATGTTACTTTTGTTGGTGTTCCTAAAACTATTGATGGAGATTTAAAAAATGAATATATTGAAACTTCTTTTGGTTTTGATACAGCTACTAAAACATATGCTGAATTAGTAGGAAATATTCAAA
>JAEEGK010023453.1_pt1 | contig 12867 bp, 7 predicted proteins | sample 8958771 | NCBI WGS metagenome assembly JAEEGK01 (sample SAMN16246547, study PRJNA631951) | gut metagenome | biome: gut microbiome; feature: rumen; material: SC-attached | host: Bos | place: Iran: Karaj | collected 2018-10 | reverse complement strand
CAATCCCCAATCCCCAATCCCCAATCCCCAATCCCCAAATCACATCTTATATTTTAGATGATAAACAATAAATTAATATTAGATTAATATTAATTAAATAAATAATATTTTATTATAAAAATAAATTAAAAATAAGATTATTAATTTTTCTTTTATATTAATTGATTGTGTTTTATAATGAATAAAACACTATTATTTATTTTTTTAATTTCAATTATATATTGTAATGATAATCCAAAAATATCAATAATAATTCCAGTTTATAATACTAAAAGATATTTAAGAAAATGTTTGGATAGTGTCATTAATCAAACTTTAAAAGAAATAGAAATAATTTGTATAAATGACGCTTCAACAGATTCATCAAAACAAATTTTAGAAGAATATTCCTCAAAAGATAAACGAATTAAAATAATAAATAATGACCATAATCTTGGGCAATCATTAACTCGTAATAAAGGATTAGATGTAGCAAAAGGTGAATTTATAGGTTTTGTTGATTCTGATGATTATATTGAACCTCAAACATATGAAATTAGTTATATTAATGCAAAAAATGATAATGTTGATATAGTAAAATTTAATGAAATAATATTTAGAGATCGATTAGATAAAGGATATTTAAATGAGAATTATTCAAATATCACTAGTAATGTTTATAATATAAGAGAATGTTGGAGAATTTTTTCAAATGTAATATGGAATAAAATTATAAAAAGATCAATAATAAATGAACATAATTTAAGATTTGTTGAAGGTTTGTATGGTGAAGACTTTTGTTTTTTAAAGATGCTTTATCCATTTATAAATAAAGTAAAAATTATTTCTCCTAAATTTTATCATTATAGAAGAAGAAGAAATCAATTATCTGGTGTAAGTATGGAAAAAAAATGGCAAAAAGTTAAACCAATGTTTTATATATTACCTAAATTTTGGAGAGATAATAATTTAGTAAAAGGTAATGAAAAATTTTTGTTTGAATTGTTATTGGATATTTATACTGGAAGAGGAAGAGATAAATTAAATAGGGTAAATGAATTTTATAATTTAATTAAAAATCAAACTGATTTATTTAATAAAAAAAATATTAATAATTTAGATGCATATTTTAAACAAGAAGTTATTTATTTAATTAATAATAATACAAATAATAGCAATATTGAAGATTTATAAATTTAATTATATATAATATTTTATATTTATTAACTTAAAATTTATAAAATCTATATTAATAATACTAGTAAGAATAATTTAAAATTTTTTATAATTTATAAACACTAAAAACAATTAAACATTAAATTATAATTAAAATAAATTAAAATAGAGATTTTATATATGATTATCAAATTAAAATTTTATATTCATATTATAATATTATATTATTTATAAAAATTTTTATTCATAAACAATTACTTATAAATAATAGTATATTAAAATAATGTTGATTTTCTTTATATTTAAAATTATTTAAAAATTTGAAATATATCCTATTATTTTTAAATATAAAATTTTTTCATTTAATTGAAATTAAATTAATTTTTATCATTACATTTATAATTCATTTATAATTTTAATTTTTAATTAATGACAGCAAAAAGAAATGAAGAAAGAAATCTTAATTTTTTAAACAGATGGGTTGAAATATACAAAGAAATAAGTACTCATAGTAGAGAAAAACGTCCAAATAATGCTTTAGAATGTAATAATTTACAAGATTGTGAAAGATGGAGAAAACAAATATTAAGAGATATAAATGGAAAAGTTTCTGATATTCAAAATTCTTCATTAGGTGAAATAAGAATACGAAAATTAAATGATGAAATAAATGATTTATTTAAAGAAAAAGATAATTGGGAAGAAAGAATTAAAATGTTAGGTGGAGTTGATTATAAAAAAATTGCACCTAAAAATTATGATATTGATGGGTATGAGATACCGAATAATGAAGGATATAAATATTGGGGAGCTGCAAAAGATTTGCCTGGAGTAAGAGAATTATTAATAAAGAAAGTTCCTAATTTACCTAACAAAAATATTATGGATGTTTATAAAAAAATTAATATTAATTATTATGGGAATAATGAAGATGAAGAATTGGAAAAACAAGAAAAATTAGAAGAAGAAATGTTATATTTAGATTATTTAGATAAAAATGAAGAAGAAGGAGCAGTTAAAATAAGAAAATTAGAAAATAAAAATTTAAGAGAAAGAAAAAAGCAATCTAAAAAAGAAAATGAAGAATTAAAACAATTTGAAATTATACACAAAGGTGTTTTATTTGATGAAAATAATAATAAAATTGATGAAGAAAAATTAAAAAAAGAAATATTAATAGAAAAGAAAAAACAATTAATAAGTTTATTAAATAAAAATTAAATGAAAAATGATATATATATATTTTTTAATATAAATAGATTTTAAATATTAAATAATTCAATTTAAATATTTATATTATTATTATTATTTATATTATTACATCAGAACTATTGCATAATTGCCTAAACATACTATTATTATTTTCATATAATTTTTTAGGTTCATCAAATTCAATAACTTTAGCATTATCCATAACTATAATTTTATCACATTTCATTACATTACTTAATTTATGTGCAATAATTAATAAAGTACTTTCATTAAAAATTGAATAAATACATTTTTCTAATATATTTTCAGTGCTTTTATCTAAATCTGCAGTAGCTTCATCAAATATAACTATTTTTCTTTTTTGCAATATAGTTCTTGCAAAGCAAATTAATTGTTTTTCTCCTAATGATAAATTATTTCCATTTTCTTCTATATAAAAATTTAAAATATCTTTTTTAGAATTTCCTAATTTTTCAATTTCAAATTCAATTTTTTTTAAAACATTTATTATATCAGAATTATTATATAAATTATAAGGATCTAAATTAAATTTTAATGTTCCTTCTAATAAAAATGGTTCTTGAGGAACAATGCATATTTCATGTCTTAATTGTTTTAAAGGTATATTTGATATATCTTTTCCATCAATATATATTTTACCTATTATTGGTTCAATTATTCTAAATAAAGCATTTATTAAACTAGATTTACCAGAACCACTTCTTCCAACAATTCCTATTTTTTCATATGGTTTTATGACTATATTTATTTTATTTAAAATAATTTCAGTATTTGGTCGATATTTAGTTGTATAATTATAAAATTTTATTGAAGGTTCATTTATTTCAAATCTTTTGTCTTTATTTAAATATTTATTATTTATTCCTGGAATATAATTTTCTTGTATAATATTTGTATAATTTATACATCTTTCATAATGAACCATTTCATTTTCTAAATTAGTTATTTGTTCAAAAAAGAATAATAAACAGTCACAAAAAGATAAAGAATACTTTAATAATAAACCAATTTCACCATTTGATATAAAATCATGATTAATATTAGAAAAAACAACAATAAAAATTAAATAAAGACAGTTACAAAGTTCTAAATTTAATAAATACCAATTATCAACACTATTTTTATAAATTGCAATTTTATAATGATTATAAACTAATTGAATAAACCTTTTTTTAAATACATTAATTTTATTAAATGCCCTTAATGAAATAATCCCATTTATGCTTTCATTATAACATGAATAAATTGGAGTTTTTGCAATACATTCAACTCTACTTATATCTCTTCCACATTTTATATAATAACACATTAATAATAAACCAAAAAATACAGTAAAAGGTATACAAATTAAACTATATTTATTATATATATAACAAATTATCATTGATGATAATATTTCAGCAATTCCTCTTACAAATAATCCATAAAATTTAACAATATTTTTACATTTTTCTAAATCAGTATTTAAAACATTTATAATTTGTCCTAAAGGAACAACATCATGAAAAGTGTTAATAGGGGCTTTTAATAATTTTTTTAATATTTTATTATGTAATATTCTACTTGTATTTATTCTACCTCTAGTTAATAAAAATTCTTTCAAAAAAAAGGAAAATAAACTCATTATTCCAATTAAACAATAAATTAAAAAATTATAATAATTTTGATAATTTTCTTTTGATAATTCTTTTATATTTGATTCTTTAATTTTATCACTTCCAGACCATTTAATTAGCCAATAATTGTTAAACATTTTTAAAAATTGCCAAACCAAACTTAAACCAAATATTAATATACATATATCATATGAATGATTACCCATTGATTTAAAAAAATGAAAAAATAATGTTGCAGTTATTTTTCCAGCTGATTGAGTTTCATTTTCAATTAATTTTCCTTTTTGAGTAAATTCATATATATTTTCTGAAGTTATAAATTTAGTAGATACTTTTTTAATATCAAGTTGATTATTTTCATTTATTATTTTTTTATTTTTTTTATTGAATTTTTCTTTTTTCTTTTTCTCTTGTTCATGAATAAGATTATTTTCATAAAAAGTAGTTTTTATAAAATTTTTATATAATCCATCATAAACAATTTTTCCATTTTCTAAATAAATAATTCTATCTGAATTTTCTAAACCTTTTACATCATTAATAAATAATATTCTAGTTTTATCTTTTAAATATTTTATAAAAACATTTTCATATATTTTTTTAGATATAATTGCATCTAATGCAGCTAAAGGATTATCAAAAATATATAAATCTGCATCATTATAAACTGCTCTCGCTAAATTAATTCTTGATTTTTGTCCTCCTGATAAATTTGTTCCATTACTACTTATTTCAGTATAATCTAAACCAGGTAAAGATGATATATCATCATCTAATTGACATATTTCAATAACTTTACTATATTTTTCTTCATCTTCATGGTTATAAAATATTATATTATTTTTTATTGTATCATTAAATATAAATGGAATTTGAGATGCATATGATATTTTACCATTTATTTCATTTTTATATTCTTCATTTTGATTATATGATTCTATATCATAATGTCCTAAAAATCCATGAGCTAATGAGGTTTTTCCAGAACCTGTTTCTCCTAAAATATATACCATTTCTCCATTTTTAACTTCTAAATTTAAATTTTCTAATAAAATAACTTTATTTTTAATTTTTCTATCATGAAATACACCAATATTTACATTTTTGAAATTTATTATATTTTCTGATACATTTTTATTACTTTCTTCTTTATTTTTAATATGATTAATATTTTCATTTGGTTCGATATCTTTTTCATTTAAAAATCTTTCAATTCTTTTCATAGATATAAATACTCCTAATAAACTAGTAGTAAAAATAGGTAAACGATATAAAGGATAAGCTAATGAATCATATATCTCAATTGCAACTAATATATTTTCAATTTTCATATTTCCATAAATATAAGTATAAACTCCTATACTAACAACTGATAAAGCAAAAGGAATCATCCAATGAATTAAGCTACTTAAAACCATAACATTTTGAATTTTTTTAAAGAAATTTAATTCACTTTCTCTTTTTTCATTTATTTGATTAAAAGTTAAATTTTCATAAGTAAACATTTTTATCATTTTTAACATATGTAATATACTATTTGTTAATTTAACTCTACTATCTTTATAAAATAATAATTTCTTTTGGTTTTGATAATATAAATCTTCTACAATCCAAGAAATAGCAGCTAAAAAAATAAATAATATAAAAGAATATATAAAAGTATATCCAAATAATGAAAATAACATATACATACTTATTAATATTTGGAATGGAACTACTAAACTATTTGGAGCATAATTAAATATAAAATGAATTGTTTCTACATCATTTTGAATAAAAGTATTTAATTTACCTTTATTTAAATTACTTCTTATAAATATTGAAGAAGTTAATAATTTATTATATATAAAGCATGTTAATGAAGAACTTGCTTTGTTTGATAATCTTTGACAATTTGTTTCATTAAATCTACCTAAAATTATTTGTAATATTTTTAAAAAAATAAACATTCCTGAAATATAATATAAATCATTATTATTAAAATTTCTTTCTCCGAATAATATTATTATTCTTCTTAAAACTGTGATTTGAATTAATTTTATTGATGTTAGACTTAAAGAAAAAAATAAAACTTTTATTATTTCAAAAAGATTCGCTTTGATTATACTGTAAAATAATTTTCCTTTTGTCGAACTTTTTTCATCATAATAATAATATGATATTTTATCAGAAGGAGAAGTAATATCATCTTTATTTATTGAAGAATTCAAATTTTGTTTATTTAATTCATTTAAATTTAAATGATTTTTCTTTGATAATTTAAATAATGGCATAGTCCATGTGTAAAATAATTTACTTAAAAAAGAAGTTTTATGTATATTATATTTTTCTTCTTTTTGTGCTTCGTTTTCATTTTGATTTGAGTTTAAATCAGTGAGAGGAATTGATAATTCTAATAAATTTTCTTTCATTTATATCACAAATTAAAATTATGTAAAAATTTTATAATAATTAATAATATAATAAAAATAATATTGTAAAATAAAATAAATAAAATTTATTTATATTTAAAATTATTCTTATGAAAGAGAAAAAGGAGGAGAGTAATTGCAATAACATTGAAAAAATCCTTAATAAAAATGATGAAATAAATAATAATATAATAAATGAAAATAATAATAATAATGTTAATGATGAATTAGCTCCTTCTAAATCTTTAAATACATCTTCAAATAAACATTTAAATAAAAAGAAAAAAAATTACAATGATATTTCTCATGAAATATTAAAATTTGAATACAGTAATTTTGAATCATCAGAAGAAAAATTTATTCCTCATTTTCATAAACGCCAAGAAAATATAGAATTATATAATATAAATATATTAGATCAAAATAGATTTAAATTTATAATATCAAACAATTCAAATTTATTTAAAAATTATTTAGAATATAAAAATGGAGATTATTCAAATATTTTATGGGAAGATATTTTATATATTTTTTATTATTGTGTTGAAGAATATCAATGTCCTATTTGTTTAGAATCAAATATGGTTTGTCCTATAATTACTTATTGTGGGCATATTTTTTGTTATCCTTGTTTTATAAGTTATTATAAATATTATATTGAAGAATCTATTAATAAAAAAAGTCCTAAATGTCCTTTATGTTCTTATAAAATTAATTTAGAAGAGTTTAATTTCAAATTTTGTGAAATTATTTTATGTAAAAATTATAAAAACAAAGATAAAATTAGTTTGGATTTAATTATGAGAGAAAAAAAGAGTCCTACTTTATATAATTTATATAATGATTCTGATTTAAAAATATTTAAAAAAGAATATATTTCTGAAATGGATAAAATTCCTTTTGAAGATAATAAATTTTTTGAATTTTCTCGAATTTTTTCAACTGACAACGAAATTATGAAAAATAGATTAAATAAAATAAAAATAAATTTAGAAAAAGGTTTAAAAGAAGAATTAGAATTTTATGCTGATGAAAGAAGAGTAAGAGCATTTAATGAATGTGTTGATAATATAAGTTCATTAATTAAAGAATATGAAATTATTATAGAAAAAAATAAAAATAAATTAGATATTAATTCTAAAAGTTTTATTCCAAAATCACAAAAAATTGAAATTAATGAAATAGATTATAAAAAATATTTTCTATTTTATCAAGAAAATTATGGTGATATTTATTTTTTACATCCTTATTTATATGAAATATTATTAGATGAATATAAAAAAGTTGAAAATTTACCTATTAATATTAAAGGAAATATTTTAGATATTGAAATACATCAAATAAATAGAAACAATAAATTTAAATATCCTTATTTTTCACATTTAAGAATGGGTTCTATTATATTTTTTGTTGATATTGATTTAGGTGATTTAATATCAAATGAAACTAAAAAAAAATATAATAATATTTTTAAAGAAAGAGCAAAATATAGAAGATTATTATTTAATGAAGAAAAAAAATATATGAATTTTATTAAAAAAAAACAAATAAAGGAAATTAATGAAAATATTGTTAATTATAATTTAAATTATAAAAATAATGAAAAAAATATTGAAAAAAATTCTATTGAAAAAATTTTAGATATTAAAAATGAGGAAGAAAATAAAAATGATGATGAAGAAAATGAAAAAGAAGAAACAACCGAAAAAAAAGAAAATTTATTAACAAAATTATTTATATCTGAAGAAAATGATAAATTAGAAAAAGAAAAAGAGAAAGAGAAAGAAAAAATTAAAGAAGAAGAAGAAAAAAAAAATAATTTATTTAAGTTTAATGAAGAAGAATTTCCTGAATTAAATAATGCATCAAATATTACAAATACTAACAAATCTTTCGGAAGTAAAAAAAATAAAAAGAAAAAGAAAAAATATTCAGAAATTAATGAAGATATTCAATTAGGTATTAAAGAAGAGGAAGAAATTATTAAAGAAGGAGCTAAATTAAATAAAAATAAAAAAAAATAAATAATTTTAACCGGTATCAGATTAATATTTAATTATTATTTTATTAAATTCATCATTAACATTATAAAAAATTTTATTTTAATTTTTTATTTTTCAAATATAATTATTTATTAATAAAATAATTCAAATAAAAATGAATAATAATAAATTAAATGAATTATTAAAAAAAGGAAAAATAACTAATAAAACTATAGAAAGAGTAATATTAGCAAAATCATATATTGAAAAAAAATATAATCTTTTAAAACAAAAAGAATCGAAAAAGAAAGAAAGTAAAATAAAATTTTAATTTATTATAATATAGATTGGGAATTAATAACAAAAAAATTAAATGAATTAAAATTACCGGAAAAAGAAAAAGAAAAATATAAAAATATTTTTTTACATAATGAAGCAGAATTTTTACGTCAAAGCAGAAAAAAGATGACTATAAATGAATTTGAACCTTTATCTATTATTGGAAGAGGTGCTTTTGGAGAAGTAAGAGTTTGTCGTCAAAAAACAACAGGTAATATTGTTGCAATAAAAAAAATGAAAAAAAGTGAAATGCAAAATAAAAATCAATTAATTCATTTAATAACAGAAAAAGAGATTTTAACAAATAATAATCCATGGATAGTTAAATTAAAATATTCTTTTCAAGATGAATATTATTTATATTTAGTAATGGATTATTTACCTGGAGGAGATCTTATGAATTTATTAATGAAAAAAAATATATTAACAGAAGATGAAGCTAGATTTTATATAGCTGAATTAATTCTTGCAGTTGATAGTATTCATAAATTAAATTGTATTCATCGAGATATAAAACCAGACAATATCTTAATAGATAAAAGAGGACATATTCAATTAAGTGATTTTGGTTTATGTAAAATTTCAGAAGAAAAATTTTTTCCAATTACATTAAAAAATAATAATAATTCAAATAATGATAAAAATGAAGAAAATGAAAATAATTTCATAAAAACACATTACAATAAAAATGATAAATTAATTGCATTTAGTACTGTTGGAACACCTGATTATATTGCTCCTGAAGTTTTTGAACAAAATGGTTATGGAAATGAAGTAGATTGGTGGTCAGTTGGAATAATTTTTTTTGAAATGATTATTGGATATCCACCTTTTTTTAGCGAAAGTCCTAGTGACACTTGTAAAAAAATTATAAAATGGAAAGAAAATTTTTCTATTCCAAAAGATGCAAATATTTCAGAAAAAGCGAAAAATTTAATATTAAAATTAATAAAACCTTTTAATAAAAGATTAGGAAAAAATGGTGTTGAAGAAATTAAAGCTCATCCTTTTTTTAATGGATTAGATTGGGATAATATAAGAAATATTAAAGCTCCTTTTATTCCTGATTTAAAAAGTAATTATGATACAAAATATTTTGATAATTTTTCTGAAAAAGAACCTTTTTATCCCAATAATGAAAGAAAAAATAAAAGAAGAAGAAAAGATATTAATTATATTGGTTATAGTTTTAATATAGAAATTGAAAACAATAAAGAAGAGGAATTTTTAAAGGTTATGGATACTTTGGAAAATATTCCAAAAAATGAAGAAAAAAAAGCTAATAATATTCATATAAATAATTATAATACATATAATCCAAGAGAAAAATATATTATTAATTCAGAACCTAATGAATTAATTAATACTAAATACCCTCCTCAAAAGAAAAATATTATAACTTTACCTAATAAAATAATTAAAAAAACATATAAAAATATCAATAATTTAAATTTAGTAAATAAATTACCATTCTGTTTATTAAATAATAAATATAAAAAATATTCAAAATCTCCAGAAATAAAATTAAGTAATAATTTATGCAATATTAAAATATTTTCATATAATAATTTAAATAATAAAAAAAAGATTATTAGAGATTATTCACCAAATTTTACTAAATTAGATAATAACATGAATACAAGTATTTATTATAAAAAAATTAAATATTTTCCATCATCAAATCATTTTAAAATTTTAATAGAAAATAATAAACAAATTTCACCAAATAATAAAAATTTACTAAAAAAATAATTTGTTACTTTTTAATATTAAAAAATGTAAATAAAAATACATTAATTTATATTATTTAATAAATTTATTTATTTTATATTTAAATGTTATAAAATTATAATCATATTAAAATTTATTCTCTTTTTTTTTAATATTTCTTTTTTCAACAAAAGAATTTTAATTGTTACAATTAAATTTTAAAATATTTTTGTAATAAAAAATAAATATTTTTTATTTTAGTTAAGTATATATATTTAAATAAAGAAAAAAATCCAGATTTTCTTTCAGTTGCTTTTGCGAAATTTTTTGCAACTTACAATCGAAAAACTGCAATTAAATATGAAATTTGAGTTTTTCCAACATTTTTATTAATAAACAATTGAATAAAAGTGGCTGAATATTTAGGGGGAAATTCAATAGAAGAAATATTAGGTTTTTTAAGAAGTAATTATTTTTAGGAGATCAAAAAATTAATAATATTGAAACTTATAAAATTTTATTAAATAATGTTAAAGAAAATAAATTTATTGTTTTGTTTGGAAATAAATTTTTAAAACCTTTCAAAGATATTTCAATTGAATATGATAAAATAATTTTTTGTTATGTTGAAGATTCTAAATTAATTGAAAAAGTAAAAGGAAAGGAAAATAATATTGTTTTTTATACTGAAGGAAAATTTTATTTAATAATTCTGAAACTTTATTTAGAAAATTTTATTATCCCTTATAATCATCATTTAATTCAAATTTTTAATCAATATTTTTCTGATAAAGTTATTAATAATAAAAATAACTTTTTATTATTCATTAATAAAAAAAATGATAAATTTGATTTTAAAAAAAATTCGCAAAAGAAATTAGAAATAATACAATTGTTTCTGTAGTAAAATATGAAAATAAAGTAAATAAAGATAATGATAGGGAAAAAAAAAACTTGAACTTGGAAATACATTAAATTTTGGAGGTGGATTGTTTGGAGTAGATAATCAAAAGAAATAATTCAAAATCTCATGAAAAAAAAAAGAAAAAGAAATAAAATATTTTGACATAAATAATAATCAATTTTATACAATTGAAGATAAAAAAGATGTTCTTAAATTTATTAACAATTATAATAAAAAACAATTAACTAATAATGATACTTATTACAAAGTTGAACCTTTATTACAAAATTTTAGACCTTTAGTTTTAACTGCAAATAAAAATACTTTTAACAATATAGTAATAAATGATAAAGAAAATGTTTTTGTTTATTTTTATTCTCCTTTTTCATCATTAATTAAAAGATTTTCATTTTTGTTTAAAAATTTAGCTAAAAATTTAATATAAGAAAAAATAATATTAAATTTGTTGAAATTGATGGAACTAAAAAATTGTTGAAGGAATTAATATTCAAAGTTATAATTTTTTAATAATAAAAATTAAAATAAACCAATGAATAATAAATAATATTAATATTATTTAATTTTTCCATATTTTTATATCATTATTATTTCCATTTCCACTAATTATCATATCATTTATTTTAACAATTGAAAAAATCCATTTATCATGTAATTTGAGTTTAGATGATTCTTTAATTATTTTTTTATTTTCTATTTTATATTGAGTAATATTTCCATTTTCATCTCCAACTAAAAATAAATTATTTGATAATTTTAAAATACTGCAATTATAAAAATTAGTATTAATTTCATGTAAAATTTCATAATTATTAATATCTATTAAATAAGCTTTTTTATTTCCAGCAACAACAATTTCATCATCATTTAATTTAATTGTTTTTTCTCCAGAAATATCAATAGATAAATTTAAATTATTTAAAGTTTTAATTTTTTCATTTTTATTTAAATCATAAAATACTAATGAATTTGGATCAGTATATACTGAATATAATATTATTTCATTATCTTTAATTTCTAATCCATCAGATAATAAATTACTATCTTTAAATTCATTTATTTGTTCATATTTATTATTATTATTTAATTTCCATATTTTAAAACTATAATCAAATGAAAATGTAATTATATTTTCATTTTTTAATTCTATTATTTTTGAAATAGAATCATTATGAGCATTATTAATAATCTGATTTTCATTTTCATTATTATTATTAATATTTTTAATTATTTTAAGTGTAATATTACTATCAAATGAACATGCTATATTTTTGTTTTTTAATTGAATAAAATTATATAATCCACCTAAATTATTTTTAATAATAATTTCAGGTTTAAATGTTTCTTTATTATAAATAATTAAATTAGATTTAGAATCTCCAGCAGCTAATCTTCCATCATCTAATATTTTAAGACAATAAATATATCCTTCATTATTATTTAAAGTTTTAATATTTTTCATATTTTCAAATTTAAAATTATTAAAATTAATTTCATTT
>JAEEGK010023452.1_pt1 | contig 12867 bp, 16 predicted proteins | sample 8958771 | NCBI WGS metagenome assembly JAEEGK01 (sample SAMN16246547, study PRJNA631951) | gut metagenome | biome: gut microbiome; feature: rumen; material: SC-attached | host: Bos | place: Iran: Karaj | collected 2018-10 | reverse complement strand
TGCGCGCCTTTATTTCATAGCCTGACAAGTCTTCATGGCTTAAAAGCCCAAGTATTACGTAATCTATTTTTCTGTCGTTTGCCATAGTAGTCTCCTTGGCGATGTATCAAATTGATATATATGATAGCATAAGATTGAGCTGTTGGGAAGAGAATGTTCACAGAAATGATTGAAGGGGATGGGATTATAAACCATCCTCTATTTATTGGGTAGGCACTATGTTATTAATCGCTTACGCAGAAAATTCTTGGTGTTCGGGTTGACGCACAATCATTTGATTGGTATACTATCAATTGATAGTGGGGAGCGTGCTGATGGAAAAATATGAAGTAATCAGAAGTGTACATATGGATTGTCCGTTATGTGATAAAGTTCATGAGCTCGAAGAAAGAAAGCGCATTTCGGTTGTTGATATAAAGGGTGAGGAAATTCACTATGAAGAGCGCTATTTCTTCTGTTCCAATGCTGATGAAGAGGAAAACGAGTTCATGACCGGCGAGATGATGAATGAAAACTTGCTCAATGCGAGAAATGCTTATCGTGAAAAACACGGCTTGCTCACTTCAGATGATATTGTTTCAATCAGAGAAAGTTATGGCCTTTCGCAGGTTGATTTGGCTCGCCTTTTGGGATGGGGAGAAGCCACAATCTCTCGCTATGAGAGCAAGGCTATCCAGGATGAAGCGTATGACACAATGCTTAGAATGATTAAAGACAATCCCCTTCAGGCGATGGAGTTTCTCAAGAAAAACAGTGATAAGTTCAATGGCTTAAAGAGAGCGGAGATTCGTTCGAAAATTCTTGAGAAGCTAGATTCTTATGGAAAAGAGTATTTAACAAGGCAGGCTTTGGAAGGCGAATATGTTTACTACGATGAGCCGTCTGATTCAAATGGATTTACATTGCTTAATATAGACAAATTGGAAGCGGCTATTTCTTATATCGCCGAGAAGGTGGACGCGCTATACAAGGTAAAACTCATGAAGATGCTTTGGTATACGGATGCCCTTTCTTACAAGCGAACCGGCGCTGCTATGACAGGAATGGTGTACAGGCATCAGCCGATGGGGGCCCTTCCTGTAGGGCATTATAGCCTTATGAATCTTGAAAATCTAAATGTGCAGATTGAAGAGAGCTTTACCAATGATTCTATGGTGCACATCTATCCGTCTAAAGATATTAGTTATGATGTTCTGACTGTTGAGTACAAAAAGACGCTTGATGATGTAATTGAGAAATTTGGAAATTATAAGACGAAAGATATCGTTGAATACATGCACAAAGAGAAAGCATATATCTACACAAAGCAGGGAGAGATTATTCCTTTTTCCCTGGCGAAAGAGATAGCTGATTTCTAATTGGGACCGCGTTGGGCATAGAGAGGATGTTGAGAACTGGATTATGATGAATTATAGGGGATACACTGGAAAAGCGGAATATGACGATAAAAACAACGTTTATACGGGAAGTGTAATTAACGTAAAGACTGTTATCGCATTTCACGGAAGTACTGAGGACGAGGCAGAGGTTCAGTTTAGGAAATCTGTTGATGATTATTTGGAGTGGTGCAAAGAGGAAGGATTTGAGCCTGAAAGACCATGCGTGGAATAGGAAGGTGCATTGATATGAGTTCAAAAAAACTTGCAGTAATATTCCCGGGAATGGGATACACGAAGGATAAGCCGCTTTTATATTATGCGGGGAAGCTCTCAGCATCAAAGGGCTATGAAGTGCTTCCCATTGAATATAATAGGTTCTTTGAAGGGATAAAATATACAGACGAAGAGAAGCAAAAAGCGTCCGAAATGTCCTATGACATGGTGACTGAGGCTCTTTCAAAAGTTGATTTTAAAGAATACGCAGATGTTGTGTTTATAGGTAAAAGCCTTGGCACGATATATGCTGCGCGTTATGCTTCTGAACATAAATTAAAAGTGCGTCACATTTGGTACACGCCTTTAATGTACACATACACCTTTGGCGAGAAAGATGCAGTCGCGTTTCTTGGTACAAGCGATCCGCTATCGAAGGTTGATGAGATGAAGAAGGTTGCTGATGAAAATGGAATTTTGCTTTACACATATGAGGGCGGAAATCATTCGATTGAAACGGAGAATGTGCTTACGAATATAGAGATTATCAGTGCTGTAATGAAAGAAACGGAGAAATGTATTCCATAATTTAAACTTTTGTGCTAATCCGAGCTATAGTATTATCACGAAAGTTGGTGACTGGCACGAATACAATCGAGAAGGCACTTGTCTAAGTTGCTTGTTGTTTTGTCACGATAATTATGTAACAATCGTGACAAATGGAAAGAGAAGCCACTAAAGTAGGCTTCTTTTTTTATAAGCCAAACCCTACCAAAAAAAGGTTAATTATTTTATTGACAAATTGGAGCACAACTGCTAGTATGAAGACAAAGGAAAGGAGCGGGGCAATATGTATACTAAGTTCGGAGAATACGTAAGAATTCTTAGGGTAAAAAACCACGAAGTAATGGGGGATATGGCGAAATTACTCGGAACCACAACACCTTTTCTATCGGCCGTCGAAAACGGAAGAAAGAATGTTCCTAAAGAATGGGCGGAGATTATTTCAAATCATTACAATCTGTCTACGGCGGATAGAAATGAACTTGAAAATGCCATTGAAGAATCAAGAATTCAAACAAAGATTGATATGAAGGATTCTTCTCAGATGCAAAGAAAGGTGGCTGTTCAGTTTGCTCGTTCTTTCGAGGATATCGATGATGAAACTGCGCAGAAGATTTTAGCTCTACTTAGAAATAAAAAGAAGGGAAGGGACTAGAAATGGATTACATTACTCGCCCTGTAAGCAGGGCAAAATTGAGAGAGTATGCTCCTCTTTTTAGAGAGCTTTTTGATGTTCCCGGCACAGGAGCGTTTCCTGTGTTGGAGGCTCTTGAAAAGTTACATGATGTTTTTGAGGGGAGTACTTACGAAGTTTTGGAAGATGATGCTCTTCCGCCTAAGGAGATGGCTCGGTGCGTCGTGAACGAGGGTCGAGGTTTTACTGTGTTGATTAAGAAATCTGTTTATGACGGAGCTATGGATAAGGTCGGCGCGTGTTGCGGCTTCATTCTGCATGAAATGGTGCATATCTTCATGTATATGATTGGGTATACTCCAATTTTGCAGAGAAATTTTGAGGTTTGTCCTCCTTACTATAGCGTGGAGTGGCAGGTCAAAGCTCTTACCGGAGAAATTGCTATGCCCTATGAAGAAACAAAGGGAATGTCTATTCCTGAAATAATGGAGAGGTATATTGTTTCAAAAGGCTTTGCGGAATCGAGAAAAAAGTATTAAAGGAGTGTGGTGCTTATGATTGACAATAAAGAATCATGACATATGTATGTTGGCGCATACATGCCGTGATTATGTAAAAGGGAAAATACTAACATATAATGATGTGCTAAACATATCAAGCTTCTTGTGTGTCGCATGTCATTTCGAATCTAAAAAGGAGGAAGAGTATGCAGATACACAATTTGCAAGATATTTTCCGTGAGATAGATGAACTTTATCTATATCTAAGAAAGAATAATATCAGTTTCGATTCAAATGGGCTTCCCGTTCTAAAAAAAGAAATGTTTCTTTCCGAATGGCCCGATTTAGTTATTCCATTTTCGCAAAGAAAAAACAGAGTGGTGGTTGATAAAAAGAAAACAGTACTTTGTTTCTTTGACAGCGATTCTAAGTTATATCCAAGGCTCACAAAGGTTTTTGAAGAAATAGAAGAGTATAGGCAGTATATGGGTGTTGTTGAATTAGACGTTACTTTGACTGCTGATATGGATGAAGAATGGCAGAAGGCGATAGCACTTCTTAACAGACTCTTTTTAGCTGTTTTGGCGGTGAATGGAATTAAGGTAATCGCAAATACGAGAGCACAAGGATTAATTGCTTATAATGAGACACCTAGCATTCCGCAGGGTGTGATGATAGCATCAGGGTTCTTGGGCTGTGACAAGATTAACAATTACTTTGATTTTTCTTATTTGGAAAAAGTAATGTCCCTTTTGCCTGGCAAGTTAATAATATACGGCAAGCATGATTCTAAGGTTGAAGAACAGCTTGATACCATGGGGATCTCTTTTAGAGTATATAAAGACTTTCACAGACTCAGCAAGGAGGTTTATCATGGCAGACAGTAAAACAAATTATTCTAAAGCTGCAAAATCATATTCAAGAAACACCGGACATACTTCGATGACAGATGCTTTTCGCTTTTTCAAAAGCAAATCTCGCGAAGCAAAGTATGATGCTAATTGGAAGAAGAATAGTGTCAACCTAAATACTGTTGTAACTAAATTTGCCCCAGGAACGCAGGGGAAGGCGAAAGGCGTTAAATACGTATTTGAGAACGCTAATTATAGCGTAAAGGTTGATATGGCATCAGGCTATCTTCGCATTTTTGATAAAAAGGTAGGAAAGTACATTAAAATGAACGGGAAACCGGGAACAAATGAAGAAACTCATTTTAAGGTTTTGAAGAGGAGGGATATGTAAATGGAATTATATTTGGCAAAGACCTTGGAAAACATGAAACTATATGGCCCTACATATGATTTAACCATGGAATCTGAGGACAGAGTTGAGTCTTTCAAATTTGGGTCAGGAGAAAGCGAATGGTTAATTAATAATCTCGTTGATATGATTAACGCTGAGTGCAACACCTTGTTAGACGACGGAGATTATGATTTTATAGACGCTCATGGGTGCGAAATCTTATTAAAATGTTTGGGTAAGTTTAATTTAGCTAATTCATCTAAAGAAGTTGAAGAGCTAATAAAAAAAATGAAAGAATTTGCAACCAGGGCTGTTGAATTAAATACCGGAATAGCAATCGATTTGTAGGAGGTATTATGAAAAGTACATATAAACTATTTGGTGCCTTCTGGGATGGAAAGCCCATTCCGAATAGCCCGCCGAACGTTGAAAGCATAGGCTTGGCGCATGAGAGTGCGATTCCGATAACGGCTATCTTAAGAATGGATGACGAATCAAAAATAGAGGAAATCCGACAATCAGTTGTTGAAATAGAAATTGATTATTTCCCCAATTGTTCTTCTGCCTTAATAGAGGATTTCTTCCTAAGAAGGTTGCTTCAGATAACAGAATTCTTTGACGCACGTATTGTGTGTAAAGAAACAAACGTAAGGATAAATGTATCAAGATTGATAAAAAAACTATATAAAAAGAAAAACATCGCATAGATTGTTGGCGCAATCAAGCAATGTTTTTCATGTGATATGTTAAACATATCAAGCTTCGACTATTATCATAACACTATTCAATTAAAGAAAACAATAGGTAAATGAAACGAAAAAACATGATAATGTATTTTAAAGGATAAATACGAGTGACTTTAAAAGCACTCGTATTTTTCTTTTAATTCATCTTTTGGCATTGCCTTTCCGAATAGATATCCCTGCAGGCGCTTACAGCCTATGGACTTTAGGAATTCTGCCTGTTCTTCTTCCTCAACGCCTTCGGTTAAAGTCTCCATATTGATGGAGTCTGCAAGGTTTACAATGCTTTGAAGGATGGTCTTTGACTTATCGTTTTCCCCAAAGTGCTTTAAAAACACCATGTCGATTTTCATTACGTCAAAGGAATAGTCCTTTAGCATGTTTAAAGAAGAGTAGCCGCTTCCAAAGTCATCAAGCCAAAGCTGAAAGCCCATGTTTTTAAGTATCTGAATGGTGGCCTTTAGGCTCTTATCGTTAAGGGTCAGGGCGCTTTCCGTCAGCTCCACATGAATTAATTCTGAAGGCACCTCGTACTTAGAAATAAGCTTATCGATCTTTTTCTTCATTTCCGATAGCTCAAAGTCGATTCTTGAAAAGTTAACGGATACGGGCACCACTTTTTTGCCGGCTTTAATGCCTGCTCTTAAGTCTCTTAACACGATTTCAAATATGGCCTTATCAAGGCGGGGGATTAATCTGTATTCTTCCAAAACCGGGATAAAATCCTTGGGGGACAAAAATCCGTAAGTGGGGTCGTTCCAGCGGGCGAGAGCTTCAAGGCCGCAAAGTGACCTGTCATGAGCCCACACTACGGGCTGATAGTGAGCTTCGATGTAGCCTTTTTTAACCGCTTCGTCTAGGTGAGTCACGATATATTGGCGAAGGTGGAAGGCGTCGTCCATTTCCTTATCGTATTCGCAGTAGAAGTGGTCAGCGTGTTTCTTTATGGTGGATGATGCGTATCTTGCATGGTCGCAGGCAATGGCGGGGTCGGTGTCTGCGCTCTTAGGTGCATACGCTCCAACCTTAAAGAAAACCTGTGCTGTGTGAAGTAAGTTTTCGGCGTCCGTTACAAGTCTTTTTGCCCTTGCTTCCACGCCCTTCTTGCTTGTAAGCACCACAAACCTATCGTCTGAAAACCTTGCATAAAGGTCATCCTTAAAGTAGTTTTCCACTTTCCCTGCCAGGTTCTTTATAAACAAAGAACCCGCATCGTATCCGTATTCTTCGTTGTAAGCTTTAAAATTTGCTATATCTAAGAAAAGAAAAATCTTATCTTCATATCCTTCTTCTTTAAGGATTTCGGCGGCTTTCTTTCTAAAGTAATGCATGTTTGCAATGCCCGTAAGGTCATCCATTATCATGGATTTTTCTAAGCTTTCATCGCTCTCAGCCTCCGTAAGCCTTTGGTTATAAACAGCTAGGCCAAGCATCACGGTAGATATCCAGAATGAAAAGAAATTAACCTTTGTGGCGTAAGTCATTTCTACTTCCGGAGCTTTAAGCATCATCACGTAGAAGAGAACAAACACAAAGCTTGAAGCCAATATGGATATGATGGGGCGCCAGTTAATAAGGCCCACCACAAACACAATCATCATTACAAAGCAAAGAATCTGCTCGCCTCTTGTGTAATCTGAGTAAGAAACGTTTATGCCAAAGTAAAGGGCCACACCCGAAAAAATGACCATTATGATGTTTCCGGGAAGGCGCTTTTTAAAGGTGCCTTTAAGGTAAAAGACAGCAAAAAAAAGCATGCATAGCGCCGTCACAAGGAAAATCGTGTACCATGTAAAGTGCGCTGCAAACCATGCTTTGCTTCTGGTGGGGTCGCCTTCTATCCATCTTTTTAGTAAGCTTCCAAGCATCCAAAGCTCCAGGACTATTATCACTACCGACATATAGATGCTTGACTTAAAGTTAGCTGTATCGAAGTATTTATTAACGTATTCACTGCGCTTTTCAAGCCCCAGCCACCGTCTTAATTTTTTCATTAATTATCCCCAATCAAGTCTAGTATTTAGAAGAAATGTCCCCTTCTATTTAATTATATACTACATCTTCTCCCATAAACGTGGTATTAAAAAGCTAAAAATGGTAATATACTGATATGTGTAAGGAGCAAAGCTTATGAACATTAATCAGATTAGATACGTTTTGGAAGTGGCGGCGTCACAATCCATGAGAGAAGCGGCGAGTAAGCTCTTTGTTTCACAGCCGGCCCTTTCCGCAAGCATTAAGGAATTGGAAGAAGAACTTGAAATCGTGATTTTTGAGCGTACCAACAAAGGAATTTCTTTGACCGATGCGGGCAGAGAGTTTATGGAGTATGCAAAGAAAGTAATCGGCCAGTATGAAATATTGGAAGATAGGTATCTTTCAAGGAACGCTGATAAAGAAAGATTCTCGGTTTCCACACAGCATTATAACTTTGCCATAAAGGCTTTTACGGAAGTTATAAAGGGTGCAAATTGTGAAAAGTACGTTTTCTCGATTCACGAGACAAAGACCCGCGATGTGCTTGAAGACGTTAGAAGCTTAAAGAGTGAAGTGGGAATAGTTTCTTTCTCCGGAGCTAATGAGAGCGTGTTAAAGAAGCTCTTTAAAGAATATCAGCTTGAGTTTACGCCCCTTATGAGAAGAGAAACTTACATATACGTTTGGAAAGATCATGAGTTTGCAAACAGAAAAGAGATTTCCATAGAGGAGCTATCGGATTACCCTTGCATTTCTTTTGACCAGTCAAACGATTCAAATTTCTACTTAAACGAAGAAGCCATGGCGGACTACGACTTTAAAAAGATGATAAAGTCAGACGACAGAGCCACCACAATGGAGCTTATGGCCACTCTTGGCGGATACTCCGTGGGATCCGGCATGCTATCCGGCGAAAATGCGGTGCTTTCAGGCCTTGTGTCCATTAAGCTAAAGGAAGAAGATCCCCTTACAATCGGATACATTGTTAGAAAGGGCGCCGACCTTTCAAAGTACGGAAAGGCATATGTTGAAAACTTGCAGAAATTTAAGGAAATATAGGCGATAACTTTTCTTTATCGCAGGCGATACAATCTATCGAATTTTCAAACTTTAGATTTGGGGATATGATAGATGCATAGAAACGAATTGGCAAAGAAAAAGGAGAATGATTATGGCAAAGATATATAAATCAGCAACAGACCTCATCGGTAACACACCTTTATTGGAGGTTTCAAATATTGAAAAAGAGCTTAAGCTTGACGCAAAGGTGGTAGTAAAGATTGAATACTTTAACCCCACAGGAAGCGTAAAGGACCGTGCAGCATTTTATATGATTGATGATGCGGAAAAGAAGGGATTGATAAAGCCTGATTCGGTTATCATCGAGCCTACAAGCGGAAACACAGGTATCGGCCTTGCTTCAATCGCAGCAGCCAAAGGACTTAGAATTATCCTTACAATGCCTGAAACCATGAGCGTTGAAAGAAGAAACATTTTAAAAGCATACGGCGCTGAAATCGTGCTTACGGAAGGTGCGAAGGGCATGAAGGGAGCAATTGCAAAGGCTGAAGAGCTTGCAAAGGAAATCCCCAACAGCTTTATCCCCGCTCAGTTTGATAACCCCGCTAACTCAAAGGCTCACAGAGAGACAACAGGTCCCGAAATTTGGGCAGATACAGACGGAGAAGTTGATATTTTTGTAGCAGGTGTTGGCACAGGCGGAACAGTTACAGGAACAGGCGAATTCTTAAAGTCTAAGAAGCCTTCTGTAAAGGTAGTGGCTGTTGAGCCTGCTTCTTCACCCGTACTTTCTAAGGGAGAAAGCGGAGCCCACAAGATTCAGGGTATCGGCGCAGGTTTTGTGCCCAATGTATTAAACACAGAAGTTTACGATGAAATCATCGCTGTAGAAAATGACGACGCTTTTGCGGCAGCAAAGCTTTTGGCAAAGAAGGAAGGCATCCTTGTAGGCATTTCTTCAGGCGCAGCCCTTCACGCAGCGTTCGAACTTGCAAACAAGCCTGAAAACAAGGGAAAGACAATCGTAGCTCTTCTTCCCGACTCAGGCGACAGATATTATTCAACAGCATTATTTACAGACTAATAGCAAACACCAATACACAAATCTTTAAACAGCCCTTTGTATGTGCCTCCATACAGGGGCTGTTTAAATTTCGCGCATAAATTTAGGTAAATCTCTATTTTTATATCTATAAGTTTACCGATGCATGCATTTCCCTTTATAATGTGCATAAGGAGACTTTAACTATGAATATTAAAATCGACAATTTAAAAAAGAGAATCGGTATGTCCCTTTTTGGCGTTATTATATGCGCCATAAGCGTGGGAATATTTAAAATAGCGGCCCTTGGAGTGGACCCCTTCCAATCCTTTATGGCAGGCCTTGATGCATTGGTGCCCATTAAATTCGGTACTTTGTATGTGATCACAAATGCGGTTCTTTTACTTTTTGCCCTCATATTTGACAGGCACTACATAGGAATCGCAACCTTCATAAATCTATTTTTACTTGGATACATCACACAGTTCACTTTTGAACTTCTTCAAAAGGTGATTGTGAACCCTTCAATTATTGTTAGAATAATCTGCCTTGTAGTAGGTGTTGTGATTATCTGCTTTGGCTCTGCATTCTACATGACAGCAGACCTTGGAGTGTCAACCTATGATGCCATTGCATTAATCATTTGTAACACCTGGAAAAAGGGCAAATTCCAATACGTAAGAATCATAACCGACATCGTGTGCGTGCTTTTGGGCGTAGGTCTCTTCTTACTTGCAGGCGGCTCTATCGGCATGATACCCACAATTGCAGGCGTAGGCACCATCATCACGGCGTTCTTCATGGGACCTTTAATTGAGTTTTTCAATGTAAAAGTCGCAAGGCCGGTGCTAAAGGGAAAGAAAAATGAGTAAGACAATTCAGATAGTAATAGTTGAAGATGACAAAGATTTAAATAGTGGGCTTTGCAAAGCCCTTAAAAGCGAAGGAAGAAACATTGTATCTTGCGATAGCATAAAAGCGGCGAAAGAGCAGATATTCTTATCAACTCCAAGCTTAGTGCTTTTAGATATTAATCTTCCTGACGGAAGCGGACTAGACCTTTTAAAGAAGATAAAAGAAGAAGGCCTTAAAGTGCCTGTGATTATGCTTTCTGCCAATGACACCGACGCAGACGTAGTAATGGGCCTTGATTTAGGTGCTGATGATTATGTCACAAAGCCTTTTTCTTTAAGTGTTTTAAGAGCAAGAGTGAATGCTCAGCTTCGAAAGATAGAAGAAACCACATCAAACGGCGATGTTATTGCGTTTGATAAGTTTTCTTTTGACTTTGATAAAATGTTATTTACTGTTGGCGGAAGTGAAGTGAGCCTTAGTAAGACAGAGCAGCGACTTCTTAAGATGCTTGTTTTAAATAAAGGCATCACCCTTTCAAGGGATGACCTTATAGACAGGCTTTGGACCGACGGGGCAGAGTTTGTTGATGAAAACGCTCTTTCCGTTGCTATAAAAAGGCTAAGAGATAAGCTTGAAGCCAAAGACTACATTAAGACAATCTACGGACTTGGATATCAGTGGGTGAAGAGCGATGAGTGATTGGATGTTATATGTACTGATTCCTTTGTGCGCTCTAATGGTTTTGGTGATAGCGTTTTGCGTTTATAAAACCATTAAGGCAAATAAAACAATTGAAGGCATTGAAGAAATGCTTGATAGCGCCATAAAGGGCGAATTTAGCGAAAAGGAATTTAGCGAAGAAAAGATTTCAAAGCTTGAGTCTAGGTTTTCAGATTTTCTAAATTCTTCTTCTTTGTCAGCTTTAAACGTAAAAAAAGACAGAGATAAAATAAAGACTCTCATTTCAGATATTTCTCACCAAACAAAGACTCCCATCGCAAATTTACTTTTACATAGCGAACTTTTGATGGAATCTGATTTAACGGCTGAGCAGCGGGAAAGCCTAAATGCCATATCATCTGAAGCTGAGAAATTAAGGTTCTTGGTGGATGCGCTGGTTAAATTATCAAGACTTGAAAACGGAATCTTGACCCTAAGCCCCGAAAAAGAAGACGTAGGGCGCCTGATTAAAGAAATCGCCCTGCCAATGCGAAAGAAAGCTGAAGCAAAGGGGCTTTACTTAAATGTGACAGAAGATAGCGCCGAGGCTTCTTTTGACTATAAATGGACCCTTGAAGCTGTTAGTAACATTGTGGATAACGCCATCAAATATACCGAAGCCGGTGGAATAAATATCTCCTTGCAGGCTTCAGAAATGTTTGTATGCATAACCGTTAAAGATACAGGCATCGGAATCTTGGAAGAAGACATTCCAAAAATCTTTGCCCGCTTTGAACGCCTCCAATCCTCCAAAGAGAAAGAAGGCGTCGGTATCGGCCTTTATCTGGCAAGAGAAATCCTTCAAAAAGAAGGAGGCTATATCAAAGTTAAATCCAAGAAGGGTGTAGGTTCTGAATTCTTTATATACATTAAACGATAAATTCTTTCAGTTTTGTTTCAAAGAATGTTTACCGGGGGCGAAGATACATTTTCGTGGGTTAGTTCAACGGAGTGTTGCTTCGTTTTGGGAGTATAAATGTATCTTCGCCCCCCAAATTCAAATCTTTCAAAACTGAAAGAATTTAGCGTGTACTCGGAAAGATTTTGGAAAGATTTAAATGAGATACTAAGTGCGTGGAAAAACCACGCACTTTTTTATTGAAATAGTAGAGGGAGAGAAAATGAGTATTTTAAAAGCAGTAGATTTAAAGAAAGTATACGGACAGGGCGAGAGCGAAGTAAAGGCCTTGGACGGAGTAAACTTGGAAGTTAAAAAAGGAGAGTTTGTTGCGATTGTCGGAACATCCGGAAGCGGCAAGTCTACGCTTCTTCATATGCTTGGAGGCTTGGACCGCCCCACATCCGGAAAGGTGGAAATTGACGGAAAAGACATTTTTTCTTTAAAAGATGATGCACTTACGATTTTTAGAAGAAGGAAGATCGGATTTGTGTTTCAGGCCTATAACTTGGTGCCTGTTTTGAATGTCTATGAAAACATTGTGCTTCCCATGGAGCTTGACGGAGAAAAGATTGATAAAGCCTATGTGGATGAAATAATCGATACTTTGATGCTTACGTCGAAAAAAGAATCACTTCCCAATCAGTTGTCAGGAGGACAGCAGCAAAGAGTGGCAATTGCAAGAGCGCTGGCTTTTAGACCTGCCATTATTTTGGCGGATGAACCTACCGGAAACCTTGATTCTAAGACAGGTCAGGATGTTTTGAGTCTGCTTAAAGTATCTGCCGAAAAGTTTTCTCAGACTATCGTAATGATTACTCACAACGATGAAATTGCTCAGCTTGCGGACAGAATAATAAGAATTGAAGACGGAAAGATTGTTTCGGAAAGAGAGGTTAAATAGGCGCCATGAAGGTTAACAACAAAAAGTGCGTTCGAAAGATCGCAAAACGGTGCCTTTTAGCGAATAAAAGGCGAAACGTCATCACGATGGCGGCGATTGTCTTAACGGCAGTCCTTTTTACCACCCTTTTCACAATCACCCTTTCAATTAATGCTTCTTATGAAACAAGCATTTTT
>JAEEGK010023449.1_pt1 | contig 12868 bp, 5 predicted proteins | sample 8958771 | NCBI WGS metagenome assembly JAEEGK01 (sample SAMN16246547, study PRJNA631951) | gut metagenome | biome: gut microbiome; feature: rumen; material: SC-attached | host: Bos | place: Iran: Karaj | collected 2018-10 | reverse complement strand
AGTATGGTCATTGGCCATACCAGCATCGTCATGAATAGTAATAATCCTCTCTTCATATTGTTACGTTTTTTGTTAATCTTTAGTTGTCATCGGGCATCGGCTCCCAGGTAGTGTTGGTGCTGTTGCCGTCGTCTTTGATAATAGCATACTGTAAGGGGTTGTCGGTGTCGTTGTGGCTTGCAATGGCGCAGTGCATGTCGCTGACTGTGCCGTTTGAAATATCACCGGAGATGATAAAGAAACTGTCCTTCCATGGGGCACAGATGCTGAACTTCGAGCCGTCGCCCTGGATGAGAGCCTTCGATTCGCCATTGGCATAGTCGGCCTCGCCCTCAGTAATAAAGTAGTAGTCGAAGTTGAGTTGTCCGTCTGCCTGGCTGCTGAATTTCATCACCAGTCCATTTAAGCTTTCCATATCTCCCCCGGCACCGGTATTGTCGGACACGATGGAAAGAGGCGACATGAGGTAGGTGCCGTTGACCGTCGGCGGGTTGTTGCCCTCGTGGACGGGCAGGCCGTTGCTCTTCAGCTGCTGCATCGTCGCAGCATCGGGCCACTCAAGGGGCACTTCTTCTTCCTCCTCCTGCTCCTTCATACTGATAATGAGCCATACGTAGTCTGATGCATCACCAGTCGGATTATAGGATACGTGGCTGGTATATGGCTTGTCGGGCATGTCAAGATCAATGATGTCCGCCGTTTTGACATAGTAGCCGTGCAGATCTGCCGTGTTCGTCCAGTTCTTGAACTCCAAGCCGTCGGCCACCGTCCACTTGCCTTCCTTATAGGTTCGTGAATTGGTTTGTAGCGGGAAGTCACCCAAGGCCACGACCGTTGAGAAATCACCATCTTCGATGATGTCGTAGCCCAGCCAATGCATATGGAAGACATTCGCACTGGTGGCCCGCGAGAACTGCAAGTTCTTCACCATGTTGTTCGTCTTGTCGATATCGAACGATAGCGTGGCATTTGTACGCTCGTTGTTGAGTTCTTTTTCTATGTAGCCCTGACACTCCACGTGCATGGTCTTCTTGTCCTCGCTCCACGTGAAGTGGGTGTTCTTAGCCTCGAAGTTGACTCCAATTGCTGCGCGGAACAGCGTGTCGGGGGTATTTTCATCATCTGATACGTACTGCACGTTTCGTTCTACCCAGAAGTTGATGCGCTTGAAGGGGCTGCTGTCACCGCTGGGATCCGGACCTGGGCCAGGCTCTACGCTAGAGCCGTTTCCATCCTGATAGACGAGGAGGTATTCCTTGGCCACCGTGCCGTCCTTCATCAGGGCGGTGATGTATACGGTGCCAACCCTTTCCTCCTTGCCTTCGTTGGGCTTGGCCGAGAGCGTCATGGACAGTCCGGAGGCTGCACCGCCGAGCCATGATGAACTCAGGCAGTCGATCTCGGTGATTTTCTCTACGTCTTCGCCTACGACATAGACTTTCTTCTCGCCGCCTTGGGCGGTGAGCCTGACGGTCTCAGGACTGAAGGTGAAGGCCTTGATGACCTGGTAAGCCAGTTGCGTCACCTTTATCGTCTTTGACAGACGGCCACCGTCCTTCATGGTGATGGTATAGGTGAGTGTGGCTGTTCGCTCAGTCTCGTCGGGGTTGGCCTCTGCACGCACCTCGATGATGTCGTCCTTCACGCTGGCTTCTATCCATGTTACCGATGGCTCTGCATCGCGGTTCTGGATGGCGCTGGAAATATAACTGTCCGTCGGGTCCATCTTGATGTTGACAGTGGCCTTGTTGCTGTACTTGGCGCCGGGTTTCTCCTCTGCCGTCAGTGTCAACTCTGTCGGCTCGAGTTCCACCTTCAGGTTGAGTGCCGACTGCTTTACAGCCAGTGTACGTGTGGCAACAGCACCGTCGGCATCGGTCAGTTCCACGGTGATGACGCCGTCGCGTGAGGATTCGAGGTTGAAGTTCGGCTTGATGTGGATCTTGCGTGTCGCGGTAGTATTGATATCGTCAATAGTCTTGCCGGCCCAGGCATCGTCTACTGTCAGCCACGACTCCTCACTGCTGCTCACTTTGATGCTCTTGGCTGTGTTGGGATACTTGACGGTCATCTGCTGTGTCAGTTCGCCGCCATTGAAATCTTTGCTGTAACCCGCTACTTCGAGAGCCTCGGGGCTGACGGTGAACTCGTACTCGGGGGCTTTCTGCATGACAGGCACTTTGAGGGTGAGGTCGACGCTCCTGTCTTCGTTAAACACGTAAAAGTCTACCGAGCCGGAGCGCTCCTGGGCAGTGGTATTGGGCTTTGCGCTGATCGTATAGGTGCCGTTTTCCTTTTTCACCGATAGCCATTTCTCTTCTTTATCTTCTATGGTTACTCCGTACTCGTCGATATAACTGTCTTCATTGCGGTCCAGGTTGTCGGTAACGGTGAGCGTCTCTTCACCTCCCTTGGCGTCAAATGTCAGTTTTTCAGGCATGCTTTCCAATTTGGCAGGTACGGTGTAGGACGCATAGGGCGAACCAAGCAGTTCGTATAAATTCAATAGTTTCACTACAGGAAATACACGCACTTCCTTACCACCGCCAAACTTCGGAAGGTCCATGGTGTATTCCTTCAACTTATCTGGGTTGAAAGATTGGGTCTTCCACCATGTGTCACCCAGTTTCTTCCCGCTTTTTGTGTAGTACAAGGCAAAGCCGACGGCTGGGTTGAAGAGTGTCCTGCGGCTGATGCCGACGTAGGCTTGATTTGGCTTTTCCCCTTCTGTCTTAATCTCGGTATCTGCGAACTTCGGGACTAGTCCGCCGAGGAACGTCGTGTCGGCCTTGTTGTCATACTCAAGGAACGGCTTCTTGTATTTACCGATACTGAACTCACCCTGTGACTTGAAAAACGGGCCGAAGGATATGGATCCGTCGCGGTTCAGTTCGTCGTACAAGGCTGTAGGGCTTGACATCATATAGATCGGGAGCACGCCGGGGAGGGCTGTCAGCAGGAAGTCTGTCAGTCTGATTTCGGCATCGGCTTTAGCGCGCAAGCCCAGGTCGGCTCGTACGCCGAGATAGGCAATCTTCTTGTCTATGGTGCTGACGCCAAGTGATGCATAGAAGCCTGCCGTAGCCTCTGCCTTACCCGAGAGCGCGGTCTTGGAAACAGGCGCATAAGAGTGGGAGTGTGTGTTGACCATACCGTCGCCCCGTTCGTAGAAGCTGTCGTTGTATGCGGCAGCAACGAAACGGCTGCTTTTGTACTCACGTTCTATCTTCAGGTCTGGCTCACCTGATACCGACATGCTCCAGCCCACCTCGAACTCGATGAAGCAAGGACTCTTTGGAATCCATTTCTTCAGAGGCTTCCCGCCGGGTGTGAATGTGAAGTCGAAGCCTCCCGAGCATTTACCCTTTACGGAGAGGTCGAATAAGGCACTTGTCTCAAGGCGCGCTGTCATGTCGAAATTCACACCAAGTGTCGCTCTCAGCATACCGAAGACACGGATGTACACGTGGTTGGCGATGCCATATTTAAGCCTTCCGGAACCTTCAAGCGACCAATTGTCGTTTAGTGAATAGGAAATGCCTTCTATTTGCCTCAGGTCGAAATCATTTCCGTAGAAGGGCAGGTCCCATTCGTCTACATAGGATTCCTCGCTGAAACGTGTGGCACCACGGGTTGTGGACTCTGTGGTACCCACCAAAGCGGCCTTGCACACCCACTGGTCGAAGAGATCCGTCAGTTCTGGCGTCTCGCAGATCACCAGTGTACTCCCTGCAATATCGTCGACCCGCTTCACAAGACCATAGAAGCCGCCGGGCAGATAGTCGCGACTGTCGGTCGTCACTATTTTATCGCCCACTTTGGGAATCAACGTCTTTGGGGTGTTGTCCGCAAGAAGCAATACGGTGGAGGAGTCGCTAGCGATGACATAGTTCCACATCTCGCTCGTAGAGGTGTGGGCCACGTCTTTCTTGAAAATGGTTTCGGGCGTGACAAACCCGATGGAGTCGATGGCTGAGAGGGGAATGCGGTAGAGGGAGTCGAGCGCATAGACTTCCTGCACCACCATTTCGTCGTGCTCGATGCCCAGGGTGTCGATGTTGCTGTAATCGAATCGCTCAATATCATCGAAGAAGAACGCGTTAAATCCTCCATCGTTGCGATAGATGTAAAGTGCATCCTGCACGGCTTGTGCTTGGGCGGGCTGGGTGACGAATGCCGTCAGCATTGCTGCTAATATATATAATAATGTGTAACGTTTCATCGCTTCATGATTTTATAGGTGATGGTATCTGCCTTGACGATATATACTCCCTTGGGGAGCGATGAGAGGCTGAGGCGGTAGGTGCCACGATGGCCGGCACGGAGCTGCTGTACGAGTTTGCCTTCGAGTGAATAGACACCCACAACGGCTCCTTCCTTCAGCTGACTCAGCACAAGTGTGCCGTCTTGGTAGCTGACCTCCGTAGGATCATCCATCTCAGCAATCTCATTGATGCCCGTCGGATTGGTGTTCGTGTAGGTGAAGCGGAGGATGTCTGCCAGAGCGTAGGTGACGTCGGCCTTCGTTGAGGTGATTCGTAGGTTCTTGCCTTCGAACAGCACCTTGGGCTTGTCGCCTAGCAAGAACTCTGTCTTGGCTCCATCCTTTGTCAGTACGACCAAGGTCTTGCCGCTCTTCTGTGGGTCAGGCGTCTCACCACTGCTCTCTCCAGCTGTGGGAGGCGTAAAGAGGTATGCCTCGCTGGAAGGATGGCTGCTACTGTCGGTATACCCACCTGTACAGGCTAAACGCCCGTCGGGCATCAGCGTCCATGAGCCTTGCATCAGGTCGTAACTGAAGCCAGAAGCTGAAGCAATCGTCCATTCGGAGGTTGTGTAATTGAAACTGATGATATGGATGGTCTCGTCCTGCCATTTTGCAGAAGAGCCAATGAGGTAGAGTTCTTTTTTAGCCGCGTTGACATACACACCACCACGGTATGAGATTTTCTCGCCAGTCTCAGGATGGGTTGACGGAATGTGGAAATCACTGTACTGGTAATAATTCCCGTCATCAATACAATAGAGATAGAGTTTGTAAATGTAGTCATAGCCGGAAGTCTGTTCCATGCACAAAAACACGTAGTATCTTTCGCCAGCGAAAGTAAAAAGGGCATCGGAAGAACGGAATTCATTAGGTAGTGGCAGGGGAAAGTACTCTACAGAGAAGATGGTGGCGGCGTAGTCGGTTTTGCCAGTAGAGGGATTATAACGGTCTGCCACGATTCCCTTGGAACCGTCGCTGTACGTATAGAGGTCCACATCGTTGCCATAGGTGTTCTTTGTTCCCAATGCCAGGATGTTACCATCTTTGTCTTGCATCATGTAGGGATTGCTGCGACCGTCCATGTTGCCGACGGCAGAAAACGAAGAGCCGTCGTAGAAATCCATGGTATTGTCGTCTGTGTACCAGTTGCCGCTGACATAGATGTTGCCGCTTGTGTTGATGGCCTTGGCCAAGGCACGGGCACTGCTCAAGTTTGGGCCTGTTTGAAACGTATTGGTCTTAGGGTCATAGATGTCCACATCCTTTGATTGTCCCACTCCATTAGCTTGGGAGAAGCCTCCGCCAATCATCCAGCGACCATCGTTCAGCATGACGGAGAATCCCCCGTCGTGGGCAGAACCGATACTGAGTTCCTGCCATTTGCCATCCTGATAGACCTCCGCCGTCTTAGTGGGAACGAAATCCGTCGTATGGCCGCCCACAACGACTAGGCCGTTTTTGGTGGCGAAAACCTGGTGCCACAAGCGGGCCCGTTTCATGTCGGGCAGTTTCTCGTACTTCAAGTCTGTTACAACACCCATCTTGTTATCGTCGGCACGGGTGGCAGATCTCTTCACGAAACCTTTAAAGTTCTTAGCGGGCTGTGCGGGTGGAATGGTGGCTAGTATGGTCATTGGCCATACCAGCATCGCCAAGAATAGTAATAATTTTCTTCTCATATTGTTACGTTTTTGGTTATTTGGGGACAAAGATACGAAAATAGTTTGAATAATCGACTAACAATTCGTTTTTTTTTACTAACAAAGCGTGTTTTGTAAGTCGATTTTCTGCAAAGAGTACGCTCCTGTGAGGGAGTAAGTGTGCTTGCCATTCTTCACCCTGTGCAGACGGGGATTGATAGCCTTATTATCAGAATTGCACTCATATATACTACACGTTTTTTTCAAATGTCACATTTTATTATCAATATGTGATAATCTATCAAATAGCTTTCTCTTAAATTGCTTCCTTTTTTCTATATGTCGTCACTTTTTATATTAAATTACATTATTCCAGTCAGTTAAGTAGTGACGGTAGCTTATTTATAACGTCACTTTAATATCATAATTGATTAATTCTTGACTTAATTCGCTTTAAAGTTTAAGAAAACCTACTCTAAACATCTGATAACAAGGTAGTATGTTAATCACACAAATAGCTTGGACTATTAGTTTATATAGTTTAAACTGTTAGTTTTGCTAAACTAAATTGACAGTTTAGGTTGGATAAACTATGGCAAACTCCTATCCTTTATCCATTTATGAAAGCTCTAAATACTATCGGAAGGGTAAAGTAATTTCGCATTTTTAAGCGAAAAGTGACGTTATAGTGACGTTTTAAACACTAAACGTCACCACTTAAACACTTGATATTTAGTGTATAAATTGTGAGAGTGACGTTATAATCAATATTTTGTCCTTCCTTGTGAAAATTTCCGTATGCACATTTTCATATCCTCCCCGTCTCACTCACCCCTCCAAAAATATCCCCGCTGTCAATATCAGCAGCAGGGATATGATTGAAGTTCTATCTTATGAGAACTCACGGGACTAGCCCCCGTGAGTTGTATCATTTCTTTTTGACTGTCAGGCCGATGGAAACATAACTTCCATCTGTTACCTCGCTCGTTTCACTTTCTTCCGTATGCTCAGTATAAGCCGAGTACGGATCCAGCCTCCATCTGTCATAATGTATCGTTGACTTGGAATAATAAGATAGGTCGTCCTTGGAGTATGACCAAAGACCTCCAATGTATGAGGGTTCTGGTGCTGGCGCTTCCATTCTTATTAATTCGTGTCCACTGTCAATGTGGAAATCATAATATTGATACGGAATAACATTCTTCTCCAATTCAAACTTGAAGTGGCTGATTTTTGCCTGATTGCTGTCATTGAGGCCCAGGTCATCAATCTCGAAGGATATGGTAGAGTGCCACGTTTGAGTCAGATCCGTTCCCTCTTGATTGATAACCACTTTAGCACCCTTACCGTTCGGGGTGATGGTCACGCCATCGTCGCCAGGTTTGAAATTCGTCTCCCACCTCCATGCGATAGCATAGTACATTCTGACGCTTCCGCTCACAAGTTCATACGTAACCTCTGGCTGTTCTGGCTCTTCAGCATTAGCTTCCTGCGTCACCTTGACTATCGCATAAGTAACATCATCCAACGATTGTGCGTTCGTCGTATTGGTGACAAAGGCATAAACGTTGCCTGTGCGCTTGTTTCCTGTAGTGTTGGCGGCAACCGTGACGTTCACGCCATTGTTAGACGTTGTGCAGGTGATCCATGATTCACAGTCATCATCTGCAAAACCGCCGTAATAATCATAACCGTCGGTTTCCATCTCGATACGCTTTGTTCCACCATTGGCATCGAAACTGAGCGTCGTGGGACTCACCTTAAGGGAACCTTGAGGCTTAGGCATATTTGCATCCTGTGTAAACTTAACGGTATATGTAGCTACCGGCTTGGCATCAGCAGAATTGTCGTCATAAGCCTCAAGGACAAGTGAACCGCTACGCGACTTTTCTTCTGTGTTAGGATCGGCATTGATAGTCAGCCTGATATATTTCCCTGATATATCAATCTTTGATTTCCACCAGTCGTCTTTCTTGGTGATGCGCTGCTGGACATATTTGCAGTTGGTCACGACGGTGGCATATTCATCGCCGCCTTTGCTATCAATAGAGATCTCAAATGGGTTGGTGTAGATGCTGTATTTCTTGGTCTGCAAATCCACAGTATTAAGTCCTTCCTCAACTATGATATGCTTGGTGAGGCGCTCACCTTTAGAATTGATGACGGTGACGGTTTTGCTGCCTGGGTCTAAAGCCAACAAAGCATGACCTTGATTGTTGGGCGAAACAACAATAACTTCGCCTGTGGCATCGTCGGTAATCATCACAAGCTTTGCCTTAGAGTTGAAGTCAGTCACAATGTCAAGTACTGCTTCTTTTTCCTTCTTGCCAATCTCATCCCGCTTCTTGGCTACAGTCGTTTCATCACCCTCGACTTCCTCCGCACTATCTGCAACACACATCTCTTTTATATGGTCGATAATTTCGCCGGCAATCATTTCTATCAACTCTTTACCAATGTTCTTATCATCACCAAGAGCTTTACTGAGAGCCTCTTTAAGGTCACTTGCGAGATCGTTAACGACCCAAGTGTTCACATTCTGATAGTTGGGTTTCCCTGCTGCCGCCTTCTTAAGCCATTTTATCTTATCTACTATATCTTTTATGCCATCACCCAACTCGATGATCTTTCCACCATAGCCACCCGCCATCTTGTCAACAAAGCCAAAATAGAGTTCACCAGCAGCCACAGCCACTTTGCTTCCTACTCTGTAGGCCGAGTTGAGATATTCTGCATGACCTGTGAATGCTTGATTTGAATAATCACCAACATAATTGTCCGTCTGGTCTGACACCAAGATACCTCCGTCACGCCAAATATGATTGATATTCAAGATATAGTCATTCAATTCACCTTTATTCAACTTGTTGAAAAAATCCTTGGCATCCTTTGCCCCAATCTCTTTGGCTCTATTTGGTTCCATTTCCTTATAGAAATCATAAAGCTGTTGCTGGGCCTTTTCATTGCCGAAAGCGCCAATTTGCTGGAGTATGTTTTGCACCTTCTCCTGTTCTCTCTCCGCTTCTTCGCTTCCTGCAAAGATTATTTCTTTAGCTTTTCCCAAATCACCACGTGTGGTTGGTTTCAATAAGGCTGTCTTGTCAAGTCTATCAAGTGCTTCTATGTACTCTTCTTTTCTCACCATCATGTCTGTGAAACAGTCAATGATGGGCTTGACGTTTGTTTGGGGACCCACACCACAGAACAGCTTGTCGCCCTCAAAGTTGTTACTAAGCATCTTGATTAACTCCAAACGCATGAACTCTGTTCTAACAGCAAGATCTATCATAAGGTCTAAATCCTCTGATTTGATATCGTCGTCTACGACCCATGTATCACTCTGATTGTCGGGTACTGCTACAAGATCGTGGTTGATATCATTGACATCATCACCACTTGAAGAGCACGCAATGAAACCTGTCATTGCTATAATACCCATTAGTGTTGTAAATAGATTTTTTTTCATACTTTTATTGTTTAATTGATAAGATGATTCAAAGGTAGGGACCCCACGGGGGATAGGTCCCGTGGGTTATGAACCTAGGATATCTGTCCTCGTGAATTGGTTTTCTTCTCATATGAAATTAATGTGTTGATTAAATCTATGTTGCAAAGTTAAGAGAAAAAACGAGAAGTCAACTTACAATTTGACACTTTATACTAACAAAACGTGTTTTGTAAGTCGATTTTGTCAAGAGAGTATGGGGGTCTTTGGATTTACTGGCCTTTAATCTTATATTCGGACGGGGTCATACCTGTCAAGGCCTTGAAGGTACGGAAGAAGGAGGTCTCGTTGGCAAAGCCTGCCTCGACGAAGATATCTGACAGCTTTCTGTCTGGGTATTGGCGGATGATGCGCTTGGCGTGTTCCGTGCGGAAGGTGTTGACATATTGGTTGAATGAGCAGCCTACCTGTGAGTTGATGCAGTCGGAAACGGCCCGTCTGTTGCTGCCGACGGCATTGGCGAGGTCGGAAAGTTTCAGCTCGCTGTTCTTGTATAGTTTCTGGCTCTCCATGATGCTGTTGATGTGCTGCATCAGGTGAGGAACGTCTTCTTCTGCGGCCTCTTGTGTTGCAATGGGTTTTAGAGTGGCTGATGTCGGTTTTTGCTTTCTCCAGCGGATGACCCATAGGATGGCTGCCAGTACGACGATGCCCAACAGTATCCATATCCAATAGCCTTTACCACTGGCGACTTCGGGTTCTCCACCCAAACGGAGCAGCCAGACGGCATTGGAGGGCGTGAAGTTGCTGCCTTCTGTCAGACCGCCAGCAATTACCAGATTACCTTCTGGCGTCAGGAGAGGCATGCAGTCTGGAACGACTTGCAACGTATCTGTAAAATAAAGTGTCAATGGTACTCCGCCGTTGGCTGATGTCTGGTCATAGTCGATACAGAGTGTGTAGAGGCGGGTGCTTCCTGGGGAGACGTGTATGTTGGCACTGACGCCGAGAAGATAAGCACGGTGCGTCTGACGGTCTACGATGATGTTCGTGCCGTATTCGATGGGCTCTCCCTGGCAGGTCATCGGAATGGGACAGGTTGTGGGCAGCATAGTGAAGTCTGTGCCGCAGACTTTCGCAATGGCTATCTGACCTGTGCTGTCCTGCACAGCCAACAAATAGGTATAGTCGCCTTCTGCCTCGTCGCTGATGAGGCTTATGGCACTATTATGGGTGCTGATCCTCAATGGCTGCCACGTTTCGAACAGGGGAATATGTATGGTGTCGCCTTTCAGACGGTCGGCGAATGTGCTGTGGATGGTGTCGCCCTTGATCCCATTGCTGCCGAAGATGAGGGCATCGCCATCGGGCAGGCGGAAGATATAGGGCGTGCTGTGTTCTGCCGCTACATCTTTTATGTAAGAAAAACTGTTCTTCCCCTTGAAGTCTCCACTGCCACTTTGGGCTTCGTGGAAGATTTCGATGCCGTCTTTATGATACCAGTTGCCGGCGATAACCACCTGCCCGCTGTCGAGTTCCAGGGCTGAGGCCAAGACACGCTTTTGACACATGTTGGCAAAGCCTCTGAAAGTGTGAGTCTGTGGATCATAAAGCTCGGCAGTGTAAGTCTGACCGATACCTGTGGGCTGCTCACATCCTCCGGCAAAAAGAACCTTTCCCGATTTGAGTACTGCGGAGAGGCCGAAGTCATGGGTGTAGGTCATTGGCACGGAGTGCCACTCGCCGTCCTTGAAGTATTCTGCCGTCGGAGTGGGCACAAAGCCGTTGGTGTGTCCTCCAGCCACCGTCAGTTCGCCGTTGGCATAGAACAGCGCATGTCCGGCACGGGGGATATTGAGGTCAGGCAACCGCTCAGCCTCAAGTTTGATGACTGGGCATGCTTCTTGCTGTTGTGCCGCCATAGGCAGCACAATACTCAGCAATGACAATATGAGCGGTAGCAAATTCCTCACTTTTCACTCTTCACTTTTCACTCAAAATGCAGAGGCTTTCAGGCGGAGGCCGGCGGTCTCGTCGATGCCGAACATGAGGTTCATGTTCTGTACGGCCTGACCTACGGCACCCTTCAGAAGGTTGTCGATGCAGGAGGTGACGAGCAGTTTGTTGCCGTACTTCTCCACATGTACCAGGGCCTTGTTGGTGTTCACCACCTGCTTCAGGTCGAGCGGCTTGTCGCTGTAGTGGGTGAAGGCGGCATCGCGGTAGAAATCCTTATAGGCCTCGATGACATCCTCCACAGGGGCGGGTGTCTTGATGACGGCCGTACAGAAAATGCCTCGGGCGAAGTCGCCGCGATAGGGGATGAAATCGATGTCGGCATCGAGATAGCCTTGCACCTGCCGGAGCGACTGGCGTATCTCGGCGATGTGCTGGTGCTGGAAGGGCTTGTAGATACTCAGGTTGTTGTTCCGCCACGAGAAGTGGGTGGTGGCTCCGGGCTTCTGTCCGGCCCCCGTAGAACCGGTAATGGCGTTCACGGCGACATCCTCTTTCAGCAGGTTCAGGTTTGCGGCGGGCAGCAGTGCTACCTGAATGCAGGTGGCGAAGCAGCCGGGATTGGCCACATGCTGTGCCTTCTGAATTTCTTCCTTGTTGATTTCGGGCAAGCCGTAGACGTAGTCGTGGCTACCTTTAATGCGGAAGTCCTGGGCCATGTCAATGATTTTCACATTCTCAGGGATGGCGTGCTCCTTGAGGAACTGTTCGCTCTTGCCGTGCCCGAAGCAGAAGAACACGACATCAACGTCGTCGAAGGGCATTTGGTCGGTGAACTTCAAGTCAGTCTCGCCGATGAGACCCTCATGTACGTCTGCCACAGGATTGCCTGCATTACTCTCTGAATTGGCGAACACGATCTCCGCCTCAGGGTGGTTGAGCAGCAGTCGAATCAATTCTCCGCCGGTGTAGCCTGCTGCACCTAATATGCCTATTCTGATCATCTCTTCTCGTCCTTGTGTATACCGTAGTAAACGCGAAGTGGGGTGCTCGACACCTTGATGAAGCCTTTGGCCTCGTCGGCAGTCCAGCCAGTCTGCGTCTCCCCATATTCGCCGAGCTTCGACTTCGTCAGGTCGTTCGGACTGTCGATACCGACAGTCTCAAAACCGTAGGGACGCAGTTTCAGGATGGCGGTACCCGTGACATTTCGCTGGCTGCTGGTCAGCATGGCCTCGATGTCGGGCATTACCGGCTCTAAATACTGGCTCTCGTGCAGGAACATGCCGTACCAGTTGGCCACCTGGTCCTTCCAGTACTGCTGCCACTTCGACAGCGTTGACTTCTCCAACAGACGGTGAGCCTCGATAATCAGTTTGGGGGCTGCTGCCTCGAAGCCTACACGACCCTTGATGCCGATAATCGTGTCACCGACGTTGGCATCGCGGCCGATGGCGTAGCTGGCACCAATCTCCTCAATCTTCTGGATAGCCTTCACGCGGTCGTCGAAGTGCTCGCCGTTGACGCCTACAATCTCGCCCTTCTCGAATTGAATCTTCA